>ENA-ORNT01000067-ORNT01000067.1-human-gut-metagenome-genome-assembly--contig:-NODE-67-length-72288-cov-7.830355_pt1 | contig 72288 bp, 56 predicted proteins | sample MGYA00242120_ERZ509032 | MGnify/ENA primary metagenome ERZ509032 (study PRJEB26280, sample SAMEA2338729) | human gut metagenome | biome: human gut; feature: human-associated habitat; material: faeces...
CCTCAAGTCGCTTTATGGGGTAAGGGGATTTTGTGTCTGCGACATTTCTGTTGTGCAAGAAATATGTACAATAAAATGAATTTTGTCGCTTTGCAAGCAAAATCCCACTAAACCCTATAGGTTGCGGATTTGAGGATTATTAAAAGATGATATGAAATTTGGATAATTGTCGATTATGTTGTAATTTTGCCATGTTTTAAAACATGTTGTAAACTTATTTGTGCACAGGTATACGGCGTGCGGCATCCATAGAGGTATGGTAACCGTAAGCTGCTTTGTGCTTCACGGACACAGGTCCGGCAATTTATTTAACAGACTATGTCATCAATAGAAATAAGAAAAGTAGAGTCGAAGAAAGACTTGAAGAAGTTTATTGATTTCCGTTACGACCTTTATGCAGGTTGTGAATATGATGCCCCTAATCTTTTCAGCGACGATATGAATACGCTGAGCAAGGATAAGAATGCCGCGTTCGAATTCAGCGAGGCGGAATATTATATGGCCTTTGACAAGCAGACAGGTAAGATGGTCGGCAGGGTGGCTGCCATAATAAACCATAAGGCAAACGACAAGTGGGGCAGAAGCGATGTTCGTTTTGGCTGGATAGACTTCGTTGACGATATAAACGTGTCGAGGGCCCTCATGGATGCTGTGGAGAAGTACGGAAAGAGCAAGGGAATGACCCATGTCGTTGGTCCTCTCGGCTTTACGGATATGGATCCGGAAGGTATGCTGACAAAGGGCTTCGACCAACTTGGCACGATGGCTACAATCTACAACTACTCGTACTATCCTGAGCATATGGAGAAACTTGGCGGTTTTAAGAAAGACAACGACTACGTGGAGTTCAAGCTCTTCGTGCCAAAGACCGTGCCCGACAAGTATGCCAAGGTTGCGAAGCTGATAGAAAAACGCTATAACCTGCATGTAAAGAAGCTTACAAAGCATGAAATCTTCAAGGAAGGCTACGGCAAGAGAATCTTTGAGATTATCAATGAGACCTTCAGTGGACTATACGGCTACTCGGAACTGTCAGACAAGCAGATAGAACAATATATAAATATGTATTTCCCGCTTGCCGACCTGAATCTTATAACACTCATAGAGGACTGGAATGACAACAAGAAAGTGGTTGGTGTCGGAATAACGATACCTTCGCTGACCCGTGCCCTGCAGAAGTGTCGTCGCGGCAGACTTACTCCGTTTGGCTGGTGGCATGTACTAAGAGCCTTGAAGTTCAGACATACCAAGATTGTAGACCTCCTACTGGTGGGAGTATTGCCGGAATACCGCAACAAGGGAGCCAACTCCCTGTTGTTTGCCGACTTGATTCCTCGTTATGTTGAGTATGGCTTCGAGTGGGGCGAGACGCATGTGGAGATGGAGACAAACGACCATGTGCAGAGCCAATGGCAGTATCTCGACTGCGAGTGCCACAAGCGTCGCCGCTGCTATATAAAGGAGATAAAATAAGAGAAGCATCTCTCTTGCAAAAGCGTAATGTTATTCTGTATTTATGGCAGAATATATTATCTCTCAGCGTTATTTTATAGGTTTCCATATAGGAAAAAGATAAATATGGGCTTTATTTGATAAAATAAAGCCCATATTTTATAAAATAAAGGTTTGATTTATTAAAATAAAGGCTTTATTTTAGTTTTTGCAATAAGAATACAGACTTTTTCAAAGGGTAATGATACGTTTTTGCCCTTAATGGAGGAAGGTTTCTCTGTGTGTTAGACGGGGGAACGCGGGAGGATGAAGGAGTTTGTTTACTTTTTTTCCGATTTTTCAGATAATGGAAGAAATGCTTGTGTATCTGAAAAAAAATTAGTTATTTTGTAGATGTTTTTATTTATATAATGTGAAAATAGCAATCCGCAATGAGCGAAAATATAGAAAACACGCAAGAGCCGCAAGTGCAATATACCGATGACAGTATCCGACATCTATCTGATATGGAGCATATCCGTACCAGACCGGGTATGTATATCGGTAGGCTGGGAGACGGTTCGATAGCAGAAGATGGTATTTATGTGCTGCTGAAAGAGGTGGTGGACAACTCTATCGACGAGTTCCGCATGAATATGGGAAAGCGTATAGAGGTGGATATGGAAGACCATCTCAGGGTCAGCGTGCGCGACTACGGACGAGGAATACCTCAGGGAAAGCTCGTTGAGGCTGTGAGCGTGCTGAATACAGGAGGAAAGTATGACTCCAAGGCGTTCAAGAAGAGCGTCGGACTGAACGGAGTAGGTATCAAGGCGGTGAATGCTCTCAGTCTGCATTTTGAGGTGAAGTCATTCAGAGACGGCAAGGTAAGGCATCTTACCTTTGAAAGAGGCGAGCTGCAGTCAGACACAACCGAGGACACGGAGGACGAGAACGGCACGTATATCTTCTTCGAGCCGGATGCCACGCTGTTCAAGAACTATTCTTTCCACGACGATTTCATAGAGACGATGCTCCGCAATTACACTTATCTGAACACGGGGCTTGCCATAATGTATAACGGCAGGCGAATCCTGAGCCGCAACGGACTTGAGGATTTGCTCAACGATACGATGACAAACGATGGCATCTATCCGATAATCCATCTTAAGGGAGAGGATATAGAGATAGCTTTCACGCATACCAACCAGTATGGCGAAGAGTACCATTCGTTTGTAAACGGTCAGCATACCACGCAGGGCGGTACCCACCAGAGTGCCTTCAAGGAGCATATCGCAAAGACGATAAAGGAGTTCTTCGGCAAGAATTTCGAATATACCGACATCCGCAACGGACTTGTTGGAGCCATAGCGATAAACGTGGAGGAGCCGATGTTTGAGAGCCAGACGAAGATTAAGCTCGGTTCGCAGACGATGAGTCCGGATGGAATGAGCGTGAACAAATATGTCGGCGACTTCATAAAGACCGAAGTGGACAACTTCCTGCACAGGAATACAGACATAGCAGAGGTTATGCTGCAGAAGATACAGTCGAGCGAGAAGGAACGCAAGGCCATGGCTGGCGTAACCAAACTTGCAAGGGAAAGAGCCAAGAAGGCAAACCTGCACAACAGGAAGCTCCGCGATTGCCGTATCCATTACAGCGACGTGAAGAACGACCGCAAGGAGGAGAGTGCCATATTCATTACCGAGGGAGATTCCGCAAGCGGCAGCATCACCAAGAGCAGGGATGTAAACACGCAGGCTGTGTTCTCGCTGAGAGGAAAGCCCCTCAACTCTTTCGGACTGACAAAAAAGGTGGTTTATGAAAACGAGGAGTTCAATCTGCTGCAGGCAGCCCTCGACATAGAGGACGGACTCGACACTCTGAGATACAACAAGGTTATTGTGGCAACCGATGCCGATGTGGACGGAATGCATATCCGACTGCTTATCATTACCTTCTTCCTGCAGTTCTTCCCGGAGCTTATCAAGAAGGGGCATGTGTATGTACTGCAGACTCCTTTGTTCCGTGTTAGGAACAAGAAGACGAAGATAAAGTCCAAGGAGGTGAAGGCTTCCGCCGCTGGCAAGGGAGACTTCGTCACACGCTATTGCTATAGCGAGGAGGAGAGAGTGAATGCCATAGCGGAGCTTGCTCCGGATCCGGAAATAACCCGATTCAAAGGTCTTGGAGAAATCAGTCCTGATGAGTTCAAGAACTTCATAGGTCCCGACATGCGTCTCGAACAGGTTACGCTGCACAAGACCGACCAGGTGCAGAAACTCCTTGAGTATTATATGGGAAAGAACACGATGGAACGTCAGAACTTTATCATCAACAACCTTGTGATAGAGGAAGACAGACCGGAAGAGGAGGAGTACGGAGAGCAGTAGCCGTTGGCTGCTGTTGGTGATAAATGATTGTTTTACCGTGATAGGGGAATAACCAGATTAATTGATAATTGATAATGAAACATACAGGAAAGATAATACTGGCGACGTTGATGCTGGTGATGTGTGTCGCAGAGGCTTCGGCACAGCTGAGATTCAGAATGGGCGAGGATAGTCCGATGCGCAAGCTTCAACTGGCTGAGATGCTCGTAAACAACTTCTATGTAGACTCCGTGGATGAGAACAAACTCGTGGAGGATGCCATCAAGGGTATGCTCGACAAGCTTGATCCGCACTCTTCGTATACCAATGCCAAGGAGACGAAGGAGATGAATGAGTCGTTGCAGGGCAACTTCGACGGCATCGGCGTGCAGTTTAATATGGTGGAAGATACGTTGCTCGTGATACAGACCATAGCCAAAGGCCCGTCAGAAAAGTCAGGCATCGTGGCAGGAGACCGTATCGTTGCTGTCAACGACACGGCAATAGCAGGTGTAAAGATGGCGAGAGACAAGATAATGATGAGGCTTCGCGGTCCTAAGGGAACGGTGGTCAAGCTGTCTGTTGTCCGCCGTGAGGTGAAAGACACGCTGGTCTTCAACGTGAAGCGCGACAAGATACCGGTGAAGAGTCTCGATGCCTCATACATGGTTCGTCCCGATGTCGGTTACATCCGTATAGGCAGTTTCGGCGCAACCACATACGATGAGTTCATGGCCGCAGTAGGCAAGTTGCAGAAGCAGGGCATGAAGAACCTCATCCTTGACCTCCAGGACAATGGAGGTGGTTATCTGCAGGCAGCCGTTAAGATAGCAAATGAGTTCTTGCCCAAGAACGATGTCATCGTCTATGCCAGCGGATTGCGTTCTCCGAGAATGGATTATAAGGCAGACGGCTCCGGCAAACTGCTCGACGGCAAGGTGGTTGTGCTCGTGAATGAGTTCACGGCTTCTGCTTCAGAGATAGTGTCGGGAGCGATACAAGACAATGACCGCGGTATGGTAGTAGGCCGTCGTTCGTTTGGAAAGGGACTTGTACAGCGTCCGTTCGATATGCCTGACGGGTCAATGATTCGTCTTACCATAGCTCATTACTACACACCTTCGGGCAGATGCATACAGAAACCATACAAGAAGGGAGACGCCAAGGACTATGCTATGGACTTTGAGAAGAGGCTGAAGCACGGTGAACTGACGAATCCCGACAGTATACATTTCGCCGACTCGCTGAAGTATTATACACTCAGGAAACACAGAGTCGTCTATGGTGGCGGAGGCATCATGCCAGACTACTTCGTGCCTCTCGACACGATGACGTATACCAAATACCACCGTCAGCTCGTGGCAAAAGGCATCGTGACGGATGTCGTGTTGAGATATATCGACGACAACAGAAAGAAGCTGAAGAAGTCTTTCGACACGTTCGATAAGTTCAACAAGGAGTTTGTCGTACCTAAGGAGCTGTTGGATGAGATACGCAAGAAAGCCGCCGACAAGGATGTGAAGCCGAAAGACGATGAAGAACTCAATCGCACCATGCCTTATCTCAGCAACCAGCTGAAGGCACTTGTGGCAAGAGATATATGGGATATGGATGAGTATTTCCATATCATAAACGAAACGAGCGATATAGTGAAGAAAGGTCTGGAGGTGGTTGAGCGTTAGCTCTCCTTCACGAACCAGCCACTTTCTTTAATGAATTCATAGCCGATGCGACAGCGCAGACAATCTCGGCGGTCGCAATATTCTTTTTTCAGCTGCACGATAGCCTGACTATCTGCAGCTGTTTTTATATCCATGCCACACTCCTGCCACATTCGTGTTATGCTGTTGTCTTCGGCTTTCAGCTTTTCGAGAAGAGATAAAGAGCGTTCGCAGTATCTCTCGTCGTTCTTGTATCTGCCGTAGGCAAAGAGTACAGGTATCACGGTGTTCAGTATGATTACGTTGATAGACTGTTTAGACAGGTTTTTCTCCGACTTCTTGCTTTCTTTTCCGAAGCTGTAGTGGGTTTCCCAATACGGTGTGACGTGGGTGGAGAAGATATCCTTGATGTCTTCAATGCTTTCACATTCAATAAGTTGGCTGAAGCTTGCGTTGCGATTGTAGTATAGGTTCGCAAGCTGTGAGATTCTTATGTGAGGGAAGTTCTGCGGTCTCAGCCGCAGGAAGTTCCATAAAGACGGACTGATGGCTTGCAGTCTGAACTTATGGGTCAGGTAGGCGTATTCCCCTTTCAGCTTCTTGTAGTAGGCGTCGTTGGTCGCTTCCGTGCGGTATTTCTCGTTAATACTCTCGTCGGTCAGCAATCCTGCCTGTCCGAGGAAGATAGCTTCAATCTGGAATATGTCGTCACGGTGGTGCGCAATACTTGGCAACGACAGGATGTGTGCCCATGCTTCAAAGGCTTCGCTGTTCACGCCGAAGCCGAAGTTACGTGCCAGCGTTATGAAATAAGCGTCCTCCCATGAACCGTTGCACGCCTTTAGCCTTTCCGTTATAGCCATAGTCTTGCCTTCAAGTCTTTCCGCTTGCAGCGCACTCATCCAGCTGTGCAACACTATCTTTGAAAGATAAGGCACGATGCTATGGCAAGGAGGGTATTTGTCTTCCTGTAGTAGCATGGCGTAGTTTTTTGAAACATAGTCGGGAATGTCCATCTGCATCTGTCGTACAATCTCCCCTTTGCTCGTTACGACGGGCATATCGTCTTTGCCCACAATATGAAGAATTACGTTATCGTAGTGAGAGTCCTTGTCGTGGCCATGAAGAAACCAGTCGGAAGCCTTGTCGTGTATTTCGATGTTTCCAACCCAAAGCATGCCGTCAATCTTAATCTTGGCATTGAAGAAGTCCGGTCCCGCATTACTGTTGTGTAGTCCCGGGTCAATCACGTCAATCAGTTCCCCTTTATTTGTTCTCATCTCATGAAGTGGGTATATTCTATGTTTCCAGATATAGTGAAGAAGTAACTCCATGGTACCTATTTTTTAATTAATAAATGTATACGGTATAGTCTCGACAGGGTTGAAAACTATGGTGCGAAGATACAAAAAAGAGTAGAAATATGCTCCAAAAAGAATGATAAAACAATCGGTGGAAGTAATTTTTTCAGTAGAAAATAAATTTAAATGTATAAAACACATCATATTCTGAAAATTATCATGTATCTTTGCGGACAATATTAGAATCAATAGCAATGACTTATTCAATTGAAAAAGTAACGACATTGATAGGGGCGCATAGGTTCGGAGAGAAGACTGCAAATATCGGTTTCCTGCTCACAGACAGCCGTTCCCTTTGTTTCCCAGAGGAAACATTATTCTTCGCATTGAAATCAGGACGTAATGACGGACATGGCTTTATTCCCGATTTGTACAGACGTGGAGTGAAGAACTTTGTAGTAGACACAGTTCCCTCAGACTATGCTACGGCATATCCCGATGCCAATTTTCTGAAGGTGCTAAGTCCGCTTGAGGCTTTACAGCGACTTGCAGAACGTCATAGAGACGAATTCGATATTCCTATTGTAGGTATTACCGGAAGCAACGGCAAGACGATAGTAAAGGAATGGCTATTCCAGTTGCTTTCGCCCTCTTATACCGTTACCCGCAGTCCGAGAAGCTACAACTCGCAGATAGGAGTGCCGCTATCCGTATGGCTGCTTAGGGAGCAGAGCCAGATAGGTGTCTTTGAGGCTGGAATAAGCCAGCCGGGAGAGATGCTTGCCTTGCATGATATCATACAGCCGACGATAGGTGTTATCACCAATATAGGAACAGCCCATCAGGAGAATTTCAGAAGTGTGGAAGAGAAGGTTCGCGAGAAGCTGATACTCTTCCATGACGCAAATACTATTGTTTATCCTTATGACAACGAGACGATAAGGCAATGTGTTGCAGAGGGAGACTTCAAAGGCGAGCATATAGCATGGTCGGAGAAAGACGACAATGCACCCCTATATATAAATAAGGTGGAAAAAGGAGAGACGGAAACCGTTATATCCTTTATATATAAAAAAGGTAAGGAGCAGAAATATGTGCTGCCGTTCATAGACGAGGCTTCGATAGAAAACTCCATCACTTGCGCCGCCGTTTGTCTGTCACTCGGACTGAGTGCTGAGGTCATGTCGGAGCGTATGGCAAAGATAGAGGCTGTGGCAATGCGTCTGGAAGTGAAAGTGGGGCAGCATGGATGCACACTTATCAACGATTCCTATAACTCGGATATAAACTCTCTCGATATAGCCCTTGACTTCATAAGCCGCAGGCCAGACCATAAAGGTCGTCGCAGAACACTGATACTCAGTGACATCCTGCAAAGCGGAATAAAGAAGGAAGAACTATATAAGGAGGTCTCAGAGCTTTGTGTAGAAAGAGGAGTGGAGAAATTCATCGGTATCGGTACCGACCTTATGTCGCAGTCAGACAAGATAAATGTAGGGGAGAAGTATTTCTTCCAGGACTGCACTTCCTTCATCAACAGTCCTGTGTTCTCAACATTGCGAGACGAGGTGATACTCATAAAGGGCGCGCGTTGCTTCGGATTCGACAATATCAGCGACATGCTGGAGCAGAAAGTACATGAAACGATATTGGAGGTGAACCTTCGTGCTCTCGTAGACAACCTTAACTTCTACCGTTCGTTTATGAAGCCGGAAACAAAGCTTGTGTGTATGGTTAAGGCAAATGCCTATGGAAGCGGTGCTGTGGAAGTTGCCAAGACCTTGCAGGACCACAGAGTGAACTATCTTGCCGTTGCCGTTGCCGACGAAGGAGTGACCCTAAGAAAGAACGGCATAACAAGCAACATCATGATAATGAACCCGGAAATGACAGCCTTCAAGACCATGTTCGACTATGATCTTGAACCGGAAGTATACAGCTTCCGACTCTTGGACGCCTTGGTTAAGGCTGCAAGAAAGGAAGGCATTACAAACTATCCGGTACATATAAAGCTTGATACGGGAATGCACCGTTTGGGCTTCAACCCGAAGACCGACATGGAAGAGCTTATCAAGCGGCTGAAGTCGCAGAATGCAGTAATTCCCCGTTCGGTGTTCTCGCATTTCGTAGGCTCGGACAGCGATGACTTCGACAGCTTCTCGAAGATGCAGTTTGATCTGTTTGACGAGGCAAGCAAGAAGCTGCAGGCAGCTTTCCAACATAAGATTCTGCGCCATATCGACAACTCTGCCGGTATAGAGCATTTCCCTGAAAGACAGCTTGATATGTGTCGTCTCGGACTCGGACTGTATGGTATCGACAGCAGAGACAACCGTATTTTGAATAATGTATGTACGTTGAAGACAACGATACTGCAGCTTCGCGATGTGCCGAAGGAAGAAACCGTGGGTTATAGCCGTAAGGGACATCTGACACGCGACAGCAAGATAGCTGCAATACCTATAGGATATGCAGATGGTCTGAACCGTCATCTCGGACGTGGCAACTGCTATTGCCTCGTAAACGGACAAAAAGCACCTTATGTTGGAAATATCTGTATGGATGTGGCCATGATAGATGTGACAGACATAAAATGCAAAGAAGGTGACATGGTGGAGATTTTCGGCGACAATTTGCCGGTTACGGTGCTTTCGGATGTGCTCGACACCATACCTTATGAGGTGCTTACAAGCATAAGTGACAGGGTGAAGAGAGTATATTACCAAGACTGATAAAAAAGTTATATTTTAGTGAAAGTCTGTTGTATAATAGTCTTATACAGCAGACTTTCTGCTTTATAATTGTATTTTTCTAATTATAAATGTATGAAATACTGAAAAAAACATTATCTTTGCAAGCACAAAAAAAATTAATTATTAATCTTAAAATAAGAAATGGCTTCAATACAAACTACTAAAATGTCCAACTTCCGTTGGGTTATTTGTGCGTTGCTGTTTTTGGCAACAACGGTCAACTACATGGACCGTCAGGTTCTTTCTTTGACATGGAAAGATTTTATCGCTCCAGAATTCCACTGGACAGACGATGACTATGGTACGATTACCGGTTGGTTCTCAATCTTTTATGCTGTCTGCAATCTCTTTGCAGGTAAGTTTGTTGACTGGATGGGAACAAAGAAAGGTTATCTTATTGCCATCTTCGTATGGTCAACAGGTGCCGTGCTTCATGCCCTTTGCGGTGAGGCGGCAATGCTCATCGAGGGATATGACTCTATCGAGGCTCTGCGTATGGTAAAGGTTGGCTCCGAAGCAGCCGTGGCAATAGCAACAGTCAGTGTGTGGCTCTTCTTGTCATGCCGCTTGGTGCTTGCTGCCGGTGAGGCAGGAAACTTCCCAGCTGCGGTAAAGGTTACGGCAGAGTATTTCCCAAAGAAAGACCGTGCTTTCGCAACATCAATCTTCAACAGCGGTGCTTCTGTAGGTGCTCTTGCAGCTCCTGCAACTATTCCATTGCTTGCAAATGCATGGGGATGGGAGATGGCATTCGTCGTTATCGGTGTGCTTGGTTATGTATGGATGGGTCTGTGGATATGGCTGTATGACAAACCAAGAAGCAGCAAGTTCACCAACCAGGCTGAGCTTACATATATAGAGCAGGATGAGGAAGCAGAAGAGGCAGAAGCAAAAGAGGCTGCTCCTGCAACAGAAGAGAAGACAATCGGCTTCCTGAAGTGCTTCACATTCCCACAAACATGGTCGTTCATCGTAGGTAAGTTCATGACCGACGGTGTGTGGTGGTTCTTCTTGTTCTGGGCACCGGCATACTTCTCTGATGTATATGGATATACTTCAGACAGTCCGATGGCTATCGCACTTATCTTCACATTGTATGCTATCGTTACGGTGTTGAGTATCGGTGGCGGTTATCTGCCTACATATTTCGTTGACAAGAAAGGCATGAACCCATATATCGGCCGTATGCGTGCCATGTTGATATTCGCTTGTTTCCCATTGCTCGGACTTATTGCACAGCCAATGGGTGAGATCAGCGCATGGTGGGTGGCTGTCATCATCGGTCTGCTCGGCGCAGGACACCAGGCTTGGTCGGCAAACCTCTATTCCACAATCGGTGACATGTTCCCTAAGTCGACTATCGCTACAATCACCGGTATCGGTGCAATGGCAGGAGGTATCGGTTCATTCCTTATCAACAAGGGTTCCGGTATGCTCTTTACATACGCAGAGAATGCTGCAACATTCAGCTTCATGGGCTTCGACGGCAAGAAGGGTGGTTACATGATTGTGTTCTGCATCTGTGCCGTGGCTTATCTCATCGGCTGGATTATAATGAAGATTCTTGTGCCTAAGTACAAGCCAATCGTTGTAGACTAATATTCAATATTCAGGCAGCATATAACCGAATATGCTGCCTGTAAATAAAAAACAACTGCAAAATCAAGATAATCATAATCTTGATTTTGCAGTTGTTTTTTTTATTCTTTCTGATGATTGCTATTCCGAAATGGTAGCCAATATGCATGCTCCAATGACGAGAATGGCAGTTATAATCATAACGACGTAAAGAATTTTACCCATTTCCTTACGGCGTTTCATAGACATGAAACTGTTTCTCTTGAATATCTCTGAAGCATCAGGAGTATGGCTCTTGTGATGATGATGATGACTGTGATGATATCTCAAGTCGTCATTGTTTTCTGTCTTATTGTAGTCCATGCGACTGATAGATATTTAATTACCGGTTGTTGTAAATGTTTATCGACTAAATGTAATAATGCAAAGGTATAAAGAATATCTGAATCTGCAAATAAAAAGTGTATTTTTTGTAATATTAAATTCTTGTTTTGCATAAAAATCCATAACCGTATTTTAACGGGTAAAAAAGACCTAAAAAAGAAAGTTACGTAATTTCTATGAGAAAGTTACCGACTTTCTATCGGAAAGTTACGTAATTTCTAAAAGTAATTGAATTAATCCCCTTATAGAAGGACTTGTATATTTGGGAAATTGAATAAATATTCATAGTTCAAAGTGTATGAATATACATGAAGAATTATGCTCATTTTCTTTCCCTGCTCTCGCAAAATGTGGTTCAGGGGCAGTATTGTTTTTATAACTTTCTTATTGTTTATTTCTTCATGTCCGTAAAAGTCTTTATCTTTGCAAGGTTAAAAAAGCAACCTATCAGAAAGACTTATCTACCTATATATAATAAATGATGGAACAGAAAAATACATATACGTTTGAAGAGGCATTTCATGCTTCGAAAGATTATTTCAACGGTGATGAGCTTGCAGCCCGGGTTTGGGCTAACAAGTATGCGCTGAAGGACAGCTTCGGTCATATATATGAAAAAACGCCGGAGGATATGCATCGCCGCATAGCTAAGGAGATTGTAAGAATAGAGAACAAATACAATAATCCGTTGCGGGAAGAAGACGTGTTCCCGTTGCTCGACCATTTCAGATACATCGTGCCGGCAGGAAGCCCGATGACAGGAATAGGCAACCACTATCAGGTGGCTTCGTTGTCGAACTGCTTTGTCATTGGTCTTGATGGCGATGCCGACTCCTATGGAGCGGTGATGCTGATGGATGAGGAGCAGGTGCAGCTGATGAAGAGGCGTGGCGGCGTAGGTCATGACTTGTCGCAGCTGCGTCCTAAGGGTTCGCCCGTAAATAACTCGGCTCTTACCTCAACGGGAGTGGTGCCCTTCATGGAGCGTTACAGCAATTCTACAAGAGAGGTGGCGCAGGACGGACGTCGTGGCGCGCTGATGTTGTCTATCAGCGTAAAGCATCCTGACAGTGAGGCTTTCATAGATGCAAAGATGCAGGAAGGAAGAATTACGGGTGCCAACGTCTCTGTCAAGCTTGATGATGAGTTTATGCAATGCGCTGTGGAGGGAAAAGAATACACCCAGCAGTTCCCAGTCTATTCACTTAACCCCCAGATTCAGAAAAAGGTAAATGCCAAACAGCTGTGGGAGAAGATTGTGCATAACGCATGGAAGAGTGCAGAGCCGGGCGTGTTGTTCTGGGATACTATCTTGAGAGAGAGCATTCCTGACTGCTATGCTGACCTGGGCTTCCGTACCGTTTCGACAAACCCATGCGGAGAGATACCGCTTTGTCCGTATGACTCCTGCAGACTGCTGTCGGTAAATCTGTATTCCTATGTGGTTAATCCGTTTACTCCTGAGGCTTATTTCGACTTCGAACTCTTCAAGAAGCATGTAGCCATTGCCCAGCGCATAATGGATGACATCGTGGATATGGAGCTGGAGAAGATAGACCAGATAATAGAAAAGGTGAAGAGTGACCCTCAGACTGATGATGTGAAATATACGGAGCTGCATCTATGGGAGAAGATAAAGCACAAGAGTAGCTTGGGACGTCGTACAGGTGTCGGCATTACTGCAGAGGGAGACATGATTGCGGCAATGAACTTGCGCTATGGAACGCAGGAGGCAACGGACTTCTCTGTAGAGGTTCATAAGGCACTTGCTCTTGCTGCTTACCGCTCATCGGTGGAGATGGCGAAAGAGCGCGGGGCATTCAGCGTTTACGACTCGGAAAGAGAGAAGAACAATCCTTTCGTAAACCGTATCAAGGAAGCCGACCCGCAGCTGTATGAGGATATGCAGAAATACGGCAGACGAAATATTGCCTGTCTGACTATTGCACCGACAGGAACGACAAGTCTGATGACTCAGACAACAAGCGGAATAGAACCAGTCTTTATGCCTGTATATAAGCGTCGTCGCAAGGTGAATCCTAACGATGCCGATGTGCATGTGGATTTCGTGGATGAGTCGGGAGACTCTTTCGAGGAGTTCATCGTGTTCCATCATAAGTTCCTTACATGGATGAAGGTAAACGGCTATGACACCGAAAAGCGTTATAGCCAGGAAGAGCTTGATGAACTCGTGGCGAAGTCACCTTATTATAAAGCTACGGCAAATGATGTGGACTGGCTTATGAAGGTTCGTATGCAGGGAGCCATCCAGAAATGGGTAGACCATAGCATCAGCGTAACGATAAACCTGCCGAATAATGTAGACGAACAACTCGTCAACCGACTCTATGTAGAGGCGTGGAAGTCGGGTTGCAAGGGCTGTACGGTATATCGTGACGGCTCCCGCTCTGGTGTTATGATAGCTGTTGAGAAGAAAGACAAGAAGGTTCCGGAGGCAAAACACGTATGTGAACCGCCTCAGGTGACGGAAGTCCGGCCGAATGAACTGGAGTGTGATGTGGTACGCTTCCAGAACAACAAGGAGAAGTGGGTGGCTTTCGTAGGCTTGCTGGATGGCTATCCTTATGAGATATTTACGGGTCTTCAGGATGATGAGGAGGGCATCTCGCTTCCGAAGAGCGTAAGCAAAGGAAAGATAATAAAGAAGCTTGACGAGAACGGCAAGAAGAGATATGACTTCCAGTTTGAGAACAAACGCGGATACAAGACCACCGTTGAGGGACTGAGCGAGAAGTTCAATCCGGAGTACTGGAACTATGCAAAGCTGATTTCCGGCGTGCTTCGTTACCGTATGCCGATAGCTAATGTGATAAAGCTTGTAGGCTCGCTCCAGATGGACAGCCAGAGCATAAACACATGGAAGATTGGTGTGGAAAGAGCTCTGAAGAAGTATGTGCAGGACGGTACGGAGGCAAAGGGACAGAAGTGTCCGGTTTGCGGACAGGAAACGCTTGTATATCAGGAAGGATGCCTTATCTGCAAGAATTGTGGCTCGTCAAGATGTGGATAATATGTTGAAGTCAGGACAGATATTTATAGATAATATGCGGTTCCATGCCCATCACGGTGTGCTGGAGCAAGAGAGACTCACGGGGGGAGACTTCCTTGTGTCTCTCTCGGCATCTTATCCTTTAGGGAAGGCTACGGAAAGCGATGACGTGACGGATACGCTGAATTATGCGGAAGTGTATGAGATAGTGAAGTCGGAGATGGATATCCCTTCGAAACTGTTGGAACACGTGGCAGGCAGAATAGGGAAGAGACTTCTGAAAACCATGCCGCTGATTAGCGAACTGACGGTAAGACTTACAAAGGTAAACCCTCCGATGGGAGCCGATTGTGACGGCGCAGGTGTTCTGTTGCACTTTATTAATGACGAAAATTGCTAATCCGGTGCAATTAATTCTCTTTTTTATTATGACAAGACGAAACTTATTTTTAACTTTGCATCAGTGGTAAAAGAAAAATACTATAAGACGAGAGCCGCTCTTGTAATGGCTCTATTGTTTTTGGCAACGTTTGTGGCAAACGCTGCCTCTGCTTTTACGCTTGTGATTGATGCCGGACATGGAGGCCATGATGCCGGAGCAAGAGGAAGCTTCTCAAACGAAAAAGATATCAACCTTAGAGTGGCGTTGGCTTTCGGAAGGTATGTGGAAAAGAACTGCCCCGATGTGAAAGTCATATATACAAGAAAGACTGACGTCTTCATCCCTTTGCACAAAAGAGCTGATATAGCAAACAAGAATAAGGCAAATGTCTTTATATCTATTCATACGAATGCCCTTCCTGCAGGACGAATAGCAAGAGGCTTGGAGACTTATACCATGGGTATGCGCCGCTCCAATGAGAAGCTGAGTGCCGCACAACGTGAGAATGCGGTAATCACTTATGAGAGTGATTATAAGCAAAGGTATGAAGGATATGACCCTAACTCTCCGGAGAGTGCCATTATGTTTGAGTTTATACACGACAAGAATATGGCAAAGAGCGTGGAACTTGCCAAACTCGTGCAGAAGAACGTATGTGGTACGGCAGGCAGACCGGACAAGGGGGTTAAGCAGGATGTGTTTCTCGTGCTTAGAGAGACATCAATGCCTGCCTGCCTTATAGAACTTGGCTTTATTACAACTCCCGACGAAGAGCGTTTGCTGAACGACGAGACGAGCGTGGACAATATAGCAAGAGGTATATATAATGCTTTTGTAAAATACAAGAATGACAACTCAACGGGATTTACAGTGCCGTATGAAGCGAAAAACAGTACGAAGGTGAAGATACCAAGTATTGTGCCGAAGGAATTCAATGATGATGACAAACCGGAAAAGCCATCGTCGAAACCTGTTGAGAAAGCAGAGCCGGAGGAGAAGAAACCGCAGCCTGTTACACGGGCTGTGCAGCCAGTGGCAAAGGCTCAGACGGATGACAAACAGGCAGACCAGCCTGTGTTCAAGGTGCAGATTTTGGCAAGTAGTACCAAACTGCCGTCAAGCAGTCCGCGCTTTAAGAAACGTGATGATGTAGATTGTTATGAGGAAGGCGGAATGTACAAATATACAATCGGAGCGTCAACTAACTATAATGAGATAAACCGCATGCGCGGAACGTTGGCAGAAAACTTTCCTGGTGCCTTTGTCGTAGCCTTCAGGAATGGTGAGAAGATGAACATAACAGAAGCAATCCGGATGTTCAAGAATAAAAGACGTTAGCTCGTCTCTTGTTTCCTTGTCAACTCGTTAACTTGTCAGCTGTTGAGCAAGTTGGAAACTTGCGAAACATTAATATAATTAAGGTGTAGATAGAAATATAAAGACTATATATGAAATATTTTACAAAAGAAGTAAAGATTGCAATTGTTGCAATAGTAGGACTCGTGGTTCTCTTTCTTGGAATGAACTTTCTGAAAGGACTCGATCTGTTCTCCTCGGATAACCGCTATTATATTTCATTCCGGGATATTAGCGGTCTGTCGTCTTCATCTCCTATTTATGCCGATGGCTATAAGGTGGGAGTGGTGAGAGGAATCGTTTATGACTATTCTCAGTCGAAAGATATTATCGTAGAGGCTGACATCAATAAAGATATGCGTATACCGAAAGGAAGCAGTGCGGAGATTGTCAGCGACTTGATGGGTAATGTGAAGGTCAATTTACTCCTTGCGAGCAATCCTCGTGAGAGAGTGAACCCGGGCGAGACTATCGTCGGAGGGATAAACGACGGTGCTATGGGACAGATGAAAGATCTCATCCCCGTAGTACAGGACATGCTTCCAAAGCTCGACTCTATTCTTGCAAGTGTAAATCTCTTGCTCCAAGACCCTGCAATAGCGAACTCCTTGCATAATGTAGAGATCGTGACGGGTAATCTTACGGTTTCCACAAGACGACTTAATACTCTGCTCGGTACGCTTAACAGCAGAATGCCAGGCTTGTTGGCTAAGGCTGATGGTGTAATGGATAATGCGCAGGTGGTTACATCGAACTTAAGTAAGGTTGATGTGGAGGGTACAATGAGCAAGGTCAATGCTACACTTGATAATGTTCAGGCGTTTACAGACCAGCTGAACAACAATACAGGTAGTCTTGGCTTGCTGATGCGTGACCCGAATTTGTATTACAACCTGAATGCAACGGTCAAGTCGGCAGACTCTTTGCTTATTGACTTGAAGTCACATCCAAAGAGATATGTACACTTCTCTGTGTTCGGAAGGAAAGACAAATAAACAGGGATAAGATAAATAAAGGTCGGTGGCATGCTTGGAGAAGGGCATGTCACTGTTTTTTTTCTTTAACTTTTCGTAAAGTACAAGTATAAAGCACTTTACAAAAATGTTTCAAAAAAAACAATACACTCATTTGTCTTTTCCATTTTTTTTTGCGAAATTTGCAACACTTTTTCGTTAGGCATCGAAAGATGCAGTAATAGAAAAAGGAACAAATCGATTAGGAAAAACGTCGTAAGACCAATATCTTTTTATAAATAAAGTATGACTGAAAATCCCAATGCTGTATGGGACAAAAGTCTCTTGCTCATAAAAGAGAACGTTTCAGAACAGCAATTCAATACGTGGTTCAAGCCGATAGTCTTCGAAAAGTTTGATGAGAAGACTCGTACGCTGCTGCTTCAGGTGCCAAGCCCGTTTGTATACGAGTACCTGGAGGAGAACTTTATTGATCTTTTGGGAAAGGTGCTGACCAAGAATTTCGGTCAGGGCATACGGCTTTCTTATCGTGTCGTTACAGACAAGACTAATAATCTGGCTCAGATTCTGCCTTCTGATCCTCCTGCGGGAATCAACGAAAAGGAAGTGAAGAGCAATACAAGAGGCAACCAGTCTCCGACACAGATGGATGCTGTGCGTTCGCAACAGATTCCATCACAGCTGAACCCTCATCACACTTTTTCCAACTATATAGAGGGCGCAAGCAATAAACTGCCACGTTCGGTGGGTATGTCAATAGCAGAACATCCGAACACGACGCAGTTTAACCCGATGTTTGTGTATGGACCGTCGGGTTGCGGAAAGACTCACTTGATAAATGCTATCGGAGTACGTACTAAGCAGTTGTATCCGGCAAAGAGAGTGTTGTATATCAGTGCTCGCCTCTTCCAGGTGCAATATACCAATGCTGTGCGCAATAATACGGTGAACGATTTCATCAATTTCTATCAGACGATAGATATGCTGATAGTAGATGATATACAGGAATGGACTTCGGCAACGAAAACGCAGGAGACATTCTTCCATATCTTCAACCATCTCTTTATGAACGGCAAGAGGATAATACTTGCCAGTGACCGTCCGCCGGTGGACCTTCAGGGTATGAGCGACCGTCTCTTGACGAGGTTTAGTTGTGGACTTATTGCAGAGCTCGAAAAACCGAATGTAGAGCTGTGTATGGATATCCTTCAGAACAAGATAAAGCGTGACGGACTTCGTATCCCGGAGAATGTGGTACGTTTCATTGCTCAAACGGCTAATGGAAGCGTGAGGGACCTTGAGGGTGTGATAAATTCCCTTATGGCTTATTCTGTGGTATACAACAGCAACATTGATATGCGTCTTGCAGAGAGGGTGATAAAGCGTGCTGTGAAGATAGATGACAATCCGCTTACTATTGATGATATTCTCGACTCGGTATGTAATCATTTTGAGGTTACTGTGGCAGCAGTAAATGGAAGAAGCCGCAAGAGGGAATATGTGGAGGCACGTCAGGTGTCGATGTATCTTGCTCAGAAGTATACAAAGATGCCTGCTTCAAGAATAGGAAAACTGATGGGAGGCAGAGACCATTCAACGGTTATACACAGTTGCTCGAAAGTGGAGAAACGATTGGAAGTTGATAAGCTTTTCCTTGATGAGATAGCAAGTATCGAGAACTCGTTTAAACTAAAACGCTGAAAGGCGGAATCATAAATAAGTCGAAGATTGGGAATGTACACTATTTTGTATGTTCCCTTTTCTGTTTTTTATGAGATTATTCTTGACTTTCCTTTGAGGAATGGGGTACTCCGAGGAATTTGTTGTCCACGTTTTCAGCGTGGGCAACAAAATGAAAGACTTTGTGGTTAAGGTTCCTTACCTGTAGTCAGTCTTTTAGTGGTTCCACATGCAAATTAATGTGTGTATGCTCGCCAAAGTGTTGCCTTAGCTTCCTTTCTATGTTGGAGGCACGTGTGTGGGAATCCTTAAGAGAAATCTCACCAGGCATACGAATATGCATCTCTATAGCTATATTGTTGCCAATTCGCCTTGTACACAGGTGATGTACTTTACTTACTTCCGGTTCGCTTTCAACGATTTCCACAATTTTCTTTTCTACTTCCTTAGGCAGACTCTTTTCAAGTAGTTCACCGGAGGAAGTACTTAGCAGTCCGAGTGCGGTCTTTACTATGAAGACGCTTACCACAAGTGCTGCTACAGGGTCAAGTACTGCCCATCCTTTGCCAAGCAATATAGCTCCTCCTATACCTATGGCTGTGCCTATGGAAGAAAGAGCGTCACTTCGGTGGTGCCAGGCATTTGCTATTACGGCTTGCGACTCCACTTTCTTGCCTACGCTTGCCGTGAAGCGATATGTCCATTCCTTCAGCAGAATGCTTACTATAGCTGCAATCAGGGCTACAAGGCCCGGTTGTTCTATTTCTGCCCCATGCATAACATCCCATATCTGTCTCGCTCCATTATAGAATATGTATAATCCCACCATGAGCAATGCAAGGCCAATGATGGAAGTGGCAAGTGTTTCATATTTTCCATGTCCGTAGTCATGGTCTTCGTCTTCTGGCTTAGAGCTTATTCTTACGAACGCAATGACGATGATGTCGGTCAGAAAATCCGACAGCGAATGTACTGCATCTGCAATCATGGCGGCTGAGCCGCCGAGTATTCCGGCAATGAACTTGAACACTAACAAGATAACGTTAACTACGCTTCCCGTCAGTGTCACTCGGTATATTTTCTTTTCTCTCTCCTTAGTTTCCATAATCTTATACCTAATAATGACTAATATAACGTATGCAAAGATACATATTAATACCTACCATTAGGTATGTTGCCGTATAAATAAGTATAACGAAAGTAAAAAGTTTTAAGTTTGCAATAGGAGATTTATTGTTATTCAGAGTTAAAGAATAGCTGAATAACAATATCCTTTGGTTGTTATACCAATATAAATGGTTACTTTTGCAGTGTTTTATTCAGCGAATGTTATGGGAATAATTACTTTTATAAGGAAATGGACACTGCTGTGTGCCCTTTTGTTCGGAACAATTGTCTATATGCTGTTTTCTGAGATTCCTGTGTTGCAGCCTGTTGGCAATACTGTGGGACCTTGGTGTGTGGACGTTGTCCCGTATGTAATCTTTGCTTTGCTATATGTCACGTTCTGTAAGATTGACATGGAGAATATGCGTCCGAGGACATGGCACTTCTGGCTACAGTTTATAAGAACGGCGATTTCTGCTTTCTTTGTCCTGTTGATTTGCCTGTTCGGTAATGCGAGTATGGACACAAAGCTTGTGCTTGAAGGTTGTTTCATCTGCTTTATATGTCCTACGGCAGCTGCAGCGGCTGTAGTGACAGAGAAGCTGGGAGGCAGTATAGCATCGCTTACGGTTTATACCTTGATAGCGAATATCGTGACGAGCCTTATTATTCCGTTCTTCTTCCCTATGGTGGAAAAGGGTAGCGACATAACATTCCTTTTTGCTTTCCTTATGATACTAAGAAGAGTGGTTACGGTGTTGCTTCTCCCATTGTGTCTGGCTTTGCTTACAAGGCGTTATTTGCCGAAACTTGCTGCTTGGGTAAAGAGTTATAAGAATCTTGCTTTCTATATGTGGGCGTTTAATCTTAGTATAGTTACTGGCATGACGGTGCATAACATTATGGATGCAGAAGTTGGCGGTTGGACTCTTGCCTTGCTTGTCATACTTCCGCTTTTCATTACGCTTATACAGTTTGCCATTGGCAAATGGGTGGGAGGTTTTTATGGTGACAGGGTTAGTGCCGGACAGGCTCTTGGTCAGAAGAACACCATTGTGGGAATATGGCTTACTGTCACTTTCCTGAATCCTGTGGCTGCCGTCGCGCCGGGAGCTTACGTGCTTTGGCAGAATCTTGTAAACTCATGGCAGATATGGTGTAAAGAAAAATATGGCTACCTGAAGTGGTAGCCATATAGTATAAGTTGCTATGATGTAAGGATGCTATATGGAATGAAGATGGGAGATTCATTGTTCCATGATTTCCTCAATCTTTTCTTTGCATTGTTCCATAAGCCATTTTGGAGTGCTTGTGGCTCCGCAGATGCCGATGGAGGCAACACCTTTCAGCCATTCGGCTTGGATTTCTGACGGATCTTCAATCTGATAGCTGTTGGGGTTGATGCGCTTGCATTCATTATAGAGTACCCTTCCGTTGCTGCTTTTCCTTCCACATACGAACAGTACAAGGTCGTGGCGTGAGGCAAAACCGCTTACGTTAGGCATCCTGTTAGCCACTTGTCGGCATATCGTGTCGAAACTTCTGAAGGTGGCTGTGGGCGAGATGTGGTCCTGTATATATTCAATGATGCGGTGGAACTCGTCGAGCGACTTGGTGGTTTGCGAGTAAAGATAAATGTCTTTACCAAAGTCGAGCGTTTCCACATCGTCGAAATGTGCTATGACCTTTGCCTGGCTGTTGGTCTGTCCTACAAGTCCAAGCACCTCAGCATGGCCGGGCTTGCCGAAAATCACAATCTGCGCACTCTGGTTGTTGTCGTATTGTCGCTTTATTCTGCGCTGCAGCTGCAGCACGACAGGGCATGTCGCATCAATGATTTCAATATTGTTTTCCTTTGCCAGTGCATATGTCTCCGGTGGTTCGCCGTGGGCTCTCAGCAGCACTTTCACGTTGTGCAACTTCTTCATCTCCTCGTGGTTGATGGTGATAAGTCCCATGTTCTTGAGTCTTTCACATTCCATACCATTGTGTACAATGTCACCGAGACAATACAGGGTGTTGCCTTTAGCAAGTTCGGTCTCTGCCTTGCTGATGGCTGTTGTTACACCGAAGCAGAAGCCGCTGCCGTTGTCAATTTCTATTTTGGGTTGCATATTCTTTTGTTTATGGGGACTGAAGGTCCTGGGAGCTCAGAGAGAGCCGGGAGGACTGGAAGTTCTGTGAGAATAAACAGGGAGTTTAAACTCACAGAGCTGTATTGTCCAGGTGTTAGAGCTGTGTGTTCTGTGAGAGCTGTTGCTCGTTGTAATACATCTTCAGCAGGTCGCTTGCTGCGGCAAAACTTGTCTTTTCGCCACGCAGAACACGCTCTTCGAAAGTCTGTAGACTCTCCTGTATATGCGCATTGTTATAGAAATTGTTGCGTAGGCTTTCGTTTATTGTTTCATACATCCAGTATTTGTTCTGCTCATTACGGCGGTACTCAAAATACCCATTGTCTTTTACGAAGTCGAGATACTCGTAAATCATATCCCAAACCTCCTTGATGCCGGTGCCGTAGAAGCCGCTGTAGCAAAGAACCTTTGGCAGCCATCCGCTTTCCGGAGCGGGGAAGAAGTGGAGGGCGTTTCTGAAGTTTGTTGCTGCGATATGACATTTGTCCACATTGTTTCCGTCACATTTGTTTATGACAATGCCGTCGGCAATCTCCATGATGCCTCGTTTTATGCCTTGCAGCTCGTCGCCCGTTCCTGCAAGCTGTATCAGAAGGAAGAAGTCAACCATGGAGTGGCATGCCGTTTCACTCTGTCCTACACCTACAGTCTCCACAAAAATCTTGTCGTATCCTGCAGCCTCGCATAGTATAATGGTTTCGCGGGTCTTGCGAGCTACGCCGCCAAGAGACCCTGCTGATGGGCTGGGACGGATGAAGGACTCTTTCCTTACAGACAACTTCTCCATGCGAGTCTTGTCGCCGAGAATACTTCCTTTAGAGCGTTCTGAACTTGGGTCAATGGCAAGCACGGCAAGTTTTCCGCCGAAGCGGTCTAACACATGTATTCCGAATTCGTCTATAGATGTACTCTTACCGGCTCCCGGCACACCGCTTATACCGATACGTACGGAGTTGCCACTGTATGGAAGGCATTTCTCTATCACTTCCTGTGCTTTCTTCTGATGCTCAGGAATGACGCTTTCCACGAGAGTTACCGCCTGGCTAAGTATAGTGACGTCGCCCTTTACTATGCCTTCCACCATTTCGCCGACAGACAGTTCGCGGCGACGGAAGCGGCTTCTCTTCAGGTATGGGTTTATATTTGAGGGTTGAACCACTCCTTCATTGACCTGCAGTCCTGCATATTCTTTGCTGTTCTCTGGGTGTTCCATAATCTTTAGATTTAGTATATCGTTATATTTTTATTCTGTTTCACTTGTAAACTTACATTCATTTTTTTGTGGTAAATGCTTTACCTCTTATAGTAATTAAGACTGAATTATTACTTGTCTTGTTTTGTCTTAACCTTTATTACCACCTTTGGCTGCTTAGGGTCGTTGGTAATCATTAGCACACGAGGTTTGCTTCTTGCGGAGCGTAGTTGCTTCTTGTTTACCGTGATTTTCATCTTTGCCTGTTCTCCAGCCTTTAGTTTCGACTTGTTGAGTTTAACGCTCATGCCGGATGTAAACATCTGCAAGGAACGTATGTCGAGAGTCGATTTACCGGTGTTCTCAATGATGATGGTGCCTGTCTTTGTCGGTTTGTCACCGAAAGAGCCGAGGTCGAGTTCTGTTTCCGAGAGTCTTATCTCCGGAGCATTGGCAAGTTGCGTCTCCGACATATTGTCGAAGTCAGGCAAGAGAACCGCCGATATGGAAATTTCCTTGTCCATGCTTACTTTCTCTCCCGGTTTCTTTCCGAGGAACACGGACGTCTGTGTCAGTCCGAAGTCGTGCAGCTTTCTTGAGTCCAGCTTCAGCGAAGCCACACCAGTCTTGCCCGGTGCGAGATGTGTCGGCGACACTGTAGCTGTGATGTACGACGGCAGGTGCATGATGACCGGACTTACCGTCTCTCCTGTGTTGTTCTTTATATGAATAAGCTGCACAGGATAGTCGCCACGGTTCACGTCGTCAAACTCCACATCGTTCTTGTCTACCAGCAGTCCTCCTACGGTATGTTGGAAATTGCCTTTGAAGTCGTTAGCCTCTTCAACCACCACGCCCCTCATCTTAAGATAGAAGGGTGTCTTCGACGAGTTGCTGAATATAGCCACTTCCTTCTCGAAGTGTCCGAGTTGTCTTGCATCATAAGTGGCAGTTACCGTGAAGGCGTCTCCACGGCTTATGGTCTGTCGTGGATAGTCTACCGTTGTGCATCCGCAACTGACCCTTACCTGGTCGATGTTCAGGTCATTTCCTTTGTTGGTAAGTTCAAACTTCACAGTTACGGGAGACTCATACACCACGTTGCCGCAGTCAATAATCTCGTTCTTGGCTTGTATTCGCTGTGCCATAGCGTCAGCCGACGCCATGGCAAGCAATGACAGTATGATTGTTTTGTTGTTCATATCGTGTTATGTTTTGTTTCTATATTGCGTATGCTTTTTTATTAGTAGCATCTGGCATGTGTATTATTATTTTATGTTCAATGTCTTTGCTCCTGTTCTTCCTGTAAACTCCGGAGAGTATGCACATTGTACTGTACAAGTGCCGGTGGTATAATTACCAGAGCGGTCAACATAATATTCCGTTTCCACCACATGCTCGCCTTTTGCCAGACTGTCGAAATAATAGTTTGTGGCATTGTCTTTCGGCACGCAGTAATAGCCCCAATGGTAACCGCTAATCTGTTTTACCGGTTCCATACATGCGGCACGCTTGTCCACCACCTGCACGAAGTCATAGTCGCGGTCGGCGGAGATGGTTATGCGCACTTTTATCTTGTCTCCACAACTTAGGGCATTCTGTCGCTTGTCGCTGATGATTTCTCTCTTCACCTTTATGCCGGAGCCATTGTCCGTTATGTTCTCCGCCTTCTGTGAGAATTGAGCGTATGCAGCACCCCACGACGTGTTGCTGTCCGTCTTGCTTACCGTAAGGTTCTTTTGTTTGTCAATGTCATAGACCACCTTCGAGTAGCCCAGTCCTGCAGAGACCTTCGGCAGAGTCTTGCTCTTTCCGTCAAGGGCGATGGTCATTCCTCCGTTGTTTCCGTTGCTGAGCACTTCGTAGTTGCCGTCGATGAAGGCATAGACGGCGTTCACGCTGTTTATCGGAGTGTCCCAAGCCTGTGTGTGTTTAGACTGCAGCAGCCACAGACGCATCTCGTCAACCGTCTGTTTGTCGTCCGGACATACGGCTTTTATCGCTTCTATAGCAGCCGTCTGTGTAGGAATGCGGAAGTCGAACCATGAATAGTCGGCATGTCTTGTGTCGAAATATCTGCCCATATCCGTCTTTGTTACAGAATATTGCTTTATGCTTTCCACATATTCCTTAGCCTCAGAAGTCTTGCCGTCCTTGTTGAGGATGACCGCCATCAGAGCCTTGGCATAAATGTTGCGCTGTCTGTCCTTCCTCAGATAGTCAAGCAGATAGTCCTTTGCCGGTTTCTCCCTTCCGGTAAGTTTCCTGTCGAGGAGCGTGTTTATATATAAATACTGTATGGCATGGCTGTCGTAGATGCAGACCTTTCTGCCAGCCTTTTCAGCTTTCATCATGTCTTCGTATTCCTTTACCACGATGTTTCCGAGATACGCCATGGCTTTGTCTATCATCTTGTCAGCGTTGTTGTCCTTTGTCATAGACTTTAGTCTTGCAAGTGTCTCCACCACCTGTGCCGTTATGCTTGCCGAACCTCTCATGCCTTCCCACCAGCTCCATGAGCCGTCGCTGTTCTGAAGCTTCTTCATGTTCGTCAGCAGGGAACTGATGCTATAGTCGATGGCAGACTCGTTGAAGAAGGTGCAGAGCATCTTCTTCTGGTCCGTTTCTCTGTCAGCGTCCATGACCCATGGCGTCTCCTCCAGCACAAGCGTTTTCAGCTCCTGGTTCTTTTCCAGTGCGCTGAGCAGGGAGCCTTCTTCGTTCTTGTTCTCTTTTTTCCAAAGCTCCACCACCTTCTTTATGACCGGCGACTGGTTCATGATATATTTTCCGAGCACGTTGGCATAATATGCCGAAGCCATGCTGATGGCATTTCTGTCGCTGTGTTGTGCCACGTACGGCAGAGCCTGTATCATCAGCCATGTAGGGTTGGCGGTATATTCTACCGTTAGTTTCTTGTTTGTGGCATCCTTCGGGAAGATGCTGTCTATCAGTATGTTCTTTTCCGCTTTGTCGAGGAAGGTGAAAGGCACGGTGTTTGTCACCCTTTCCGCATCGGGCAGAACAGGCAGATAGTGCTGTTCTCCGTCGCTATAGTCTTTGCCTTCGGCAGAAATGCGGCAGATGAGCAGTTCGTTTTTGCCGTCAGGCGAATATTCAAATGTTGCGCTGGCGGTAGAGTTGGCTGCAATGCTGACCTTCTGTTGCTTGGAGAAGAGCACTTTGTCCGTAGCCGGGTCAACCATCTGCAAGGTTAGGGTAGTGGAAATCTCCTTGTCGGTGGTGTTAGCCACTCTTGTTGCTATGGTAGCCTTGTCGCCGTTGCGTACGAAGCGAGGCATGTTAGGCATAACCATTATTTTCTTGCTTGCCACACATTCGCCTTCGATCATTCCGTAGTTCATGTTCCTGTCGTGTGCGAAGCCCATGAATTTCCATGTGGTGACGCTCTCCGGCAGAGTGAATGAGATATTCACGTTTCCGTCCTTGTCGGCATATAGTGCAGGATAGAAGAATGCGGTCTCGTTGAGGTTCTCGCGCAACTGTATTATCGGTTCGTCTTTCTCCTCCTTCTGCAAAGGCTCTCCGGCAGCAGGGTCTTCCTCAATTTCGGAATCCTTCTTTACCGCCACCTTATCCATTGTCTTGTTGGATGTCGCCGACTCTTCGTTGGCCTTCAGCACCATACTGTTGCCTCGTATATAGAACGGCTTCAAACCAGTGACGTATACGTTGGACGAGAACAGCCTTTCTGATTCAGCCAGACTGTAGTCGAAGCAGCTTAGAGCCAACGGCTTCGCGCCAAACCTTTTTATATCCTTTCCTGATTGATATAGAAGTCTGTTCTGCGACATGGTATTCCATCTTGCCGAAGGCAGATTCTGCCATAGGTCGAGACTGAACGTGAATCTGTTCTTCACGATCTGGTCGAGCGATTTGTCATACATCATGGCGAGCAGCTGACTTCCCTTTTCTTCGCCGTCCAGATATTTCTTATTGATGACATCCTTCGTGTCGGGTCGTGAGATGTTCAGGGTCCACGTCTCCTTCTGTCCTGGTGTCAGCTTGTCGCGGAATGTCACCCATTTCAGTTCCAGCGTCTTGTCCTGCATCGGCCGTGCGATGGTATATCTGTGCGTGTAGCTCACTCCGTCCTTCACCCAGAGGTAGTTCAGTAGAATGCCCTCGCCGTATTCTTCCTTATATATATAAGGTGTGGTCACGATGCCGTCGCTCACTTCGTATGCTCCGCTTTCCAGCACCTTGTTTCCGGCGATTATATTATATAATATATGTGTGTCGTCGCATGACGAGCCAACCTGCACATATACCGGTTTGCCGTCTCTCTGGAATGTGGTTGACGATACATACGTCCAGTCCGGTGTGTCCGCTGCGGGTTGCTTGTCACCGATGCCGAAGAGCACGAAACCGCTCTTCACCGTGTCCGTGCCGCATACAGCCCACAGCGTGTGTCTGCCCGACTCGATGTCATTCAGCCTGCTCCAGTCTATCGTCACGTTGCGGTTCGCCTTTGCGGTGTATCTTGCCGACTGCTTGTCGAACCAATACTCCACCTCTCCGTCTATTTCCTTTGCCGAAGCATTGTAGCGCTTGAAACTGATGTTCAGCACACTGTCTTTCAGTGCCTTTTCCGGCATGTCGAGGGTCAGTACCGTCGGCCTTGTGCCGAGTGTCAAACTTGTCTCTGCGTCGTGGCTCTCGCCGGCATTGTCCGTAATCTGGGTAGATGCTGTGAAGGTATAGAATGCCCTCCATGGGCTACCGGTATTCTTCTTGTCCTCGGCGTATCCATCGGGCATGATTACCGGTACGAGCATCTCGAATCTGCCCTCGTCATCCGTTGCCACCGTGTCGCGCAACATCTCCTTGTCATCGTTCGCACCGCTGAAATATCTCCAGAAGAAACGCGACTCACTGCGCTTCACGCTGTATGCCACCTTTGCTCCCTGCACCGGCACTCCCGAATAGGTCATTGCCTTTCCGGTCACCTTCACGGTGTCGCCGTTGTGGTATTCCGATGCCACCTCGTCGATATTCACCTCAAACGTCGGCCGCTTGTATTCCTCCACCCTGAATGCTGCGAATCCGGTTCCGTTGCCGTTGCATCTGACGGTGAAGCGTCCGTTCTGTTTACCGCCCTCGGGCAGTGTGAACTCCACGGCTGCCGTTCCGTATTCGTCCGTCGTCGCCGTCTTTTCCTCTATTTCCTTGTTGTTGGCGTCCCTGAGCGAGAAGGTCATCTGCTTGCCGCCCACGGTCTTCGTGGAATGCAGTCCGTCGATGTCGTATGCCACGGCTGATGCATGCACCGTCTGTCCCGGACGGTAGATTGCCCTGTCGGTGAACACCTTGGTGTTGCTGTATTTGTTCTTGTTGCCATAGCTGCTGAAGTGGCTGTAGGCATTAGTCTTCTGCATATAGTTGTCCGTATCGGTATAGGCGCGCATCATGCTCACGTCGTAGCTGCGGCCGCCCAGGATTGCCTCGCCCTTTGCGTCGGCTGTGAGCACGGTGCTCTTCCTGTTGCTGAACCACACCTCTATCTTGGCTCCTGCCACCGGCTGTCCCGTCGTGGCGCTCAATACGGCGATGCGCATCTTGTTTTCCGGCAGCTTCATGCATGCCGTATATATATCGCTCACCACAAGGATGCTCCTCCTCGGCTTCACGGCGGCATTGTCTCCCGAAATCTCCACTGCATATAGTCCCGGCTTCAGCTTGGGCAGCGCTATGTCCAGGGAGGTCTGGTCGTATTCGTTGGCAAACAGCACCGGTTTCCTTATCTCTATCTTCGATGATGGTATGAGCAGCTTTTTGATTACAGCCCAGTCCTTGTCGGAGTTTGCCACGAGGTCGGTGTTTCCGCTGAGCTTCAGTCGTGTCACGCTCACCTTTATCTCCCTCATATTGCGGACGGTAATCCATACGCTGTCCGTGCGTTCCGGCAGTATCATATCCTTCAGCTCGGCTCTGAAGCTCGGCTGTATCAGTTCTTCGTATCTGCTCTTCAGCTGCGGGATATTCCTCCATGCCGCCCATCTGCCGAGGGCTGTCTTGATATATTCCGCCTTCTCCGCTGCGCTCACGTCATTGCATTCCCTCATTACGTTGTATCGCTCTATAGCCACCTCGCCGCATTCCGGCAGGTCGCCATATACATTGATGAGCGAGTCCAGGCGCATGATATAGCGGTTTCCCTTTGCCATTCTGTTGCCGTAGGCGTATGTGTTTCCTGCCGCCCTCTCGTCCTGCTCCACCATCTCGAGACCCGTCATCAGGGCTGCCGCGCGGTTTCCGGCTTTGGTATAATATTGGTTCAGTTTCTTGAATGCCCTGAGTTTATAGCCTATCACGCTCAGCAGGTCGTGGTTGAATATCCTGCTGTCCACGCCTTTCTTCACGAACGGGGCGTATCCTTCGGCTTTCTCTCCTGCGAGCAGCGTCGCATCATGCATGGCTTTTCCGGCATAGTCGGCCGACAGCCTTACGGCGTCGGGGAATTCCGTGGAGTTCCAACTCACTGTCCGGTATACATCCGACAGCACGCAGTAATACACCGCCGCCAGCGCCTTGTCCGTCTTCTCCGCTGCCGCTGCACTGCTTTCAAACCTCTTTACGGCATTTGCCACGGAGTCGTTGCTGATGCCTGCCAACACATTGAAGCGGTTGGTCTCTGCCTTGAGCAGATGACCGTAGCTTTTCTGCCTGACTGCCTGCGTGGCTATCTTGTCGAGAATCTCTATCTGTGATTTCGGCATATCTTTCTTCTGCGCCTGTTCAAACTGTTTCCACAGGGCAGTATATCCGTCGGCAAACGATGCCACTGGCATCATCAGCGCCGCTATAAAGGTAAGGAATGTCTTCTTCATAATTGATTCTGTTAATGAATTAGCGTTTCAGTCTGTAAAATTACTATTTGTTTTTGATAGTAACAAGAAAAACGTGGAAATATGGCACGCACAGCCCTAAAATATAATTAAAAGCGGCAAGACAATGTGCCAATCCCATTGTCTTGCCGCTTAGTTGACAAGTTGAATCCGAATATAATTCTTGATACCTTATCACTTTGCCCTTTCTTCGAACTTCTCCCTTAGCCATTGCTTCTGCTCGGCAATGGTCATGTGACTGTTGTCCAGTTCGATGGCGTCGTCGGCCTTGTGTAGTGGTGACACCTCACGGTGGGAGTCGATGTAGTCGCGCTCCTGCACGTTTTTCAGTATGCTGGCATAGTCGGCCTCCATACCTTTCGCCTTCAGCTCGTTGAATCGTCGCTGTGCGCGCACTTCGGCAGATGCCGTGACGAATACCTTCAGTTCTGCGTCGGGGAAGACCACGGTGCCAATGTCTCTGCCGTCCATCACTATACCTTTTTCTTTCCCCATTGCCTGCTGCTGCTCTACGAGTGCTTTGCGCACGAATGGCAGGGCGGCTATCGGACTTACTCGCGACGAGACTTCCATCGTGCGTATGTCTTTCTCCACGAGCTGTCCGTTGAGGTATGTGTCCGGTCTTCCTGTTTCGGCATTCAGCTTGAATGATATTTTTAACTGCGGCATGGCTTTTTCGAGAGCTGCCGTGTCGATGCTGTTGTCAGCGCCGAACATGCCGTGGCGCAGGGCGTAGAGCGTTACTGAGCGGTACATGGCTCCTGTGTCTACATATATGTAGCCTATTTCCTTGGCAAGGTCTTTAGCCATGGTGCTTTTTCCGCATGACGAGAATCCGTCGATAGCGATAGTTATTTTCTTGTTGTTCATATTCAGATGTTATAGACAGTATGATACGTTGACGAGAATGGAGCTTGCCGACACGTGGTATTTTGCGTATCCCACCTGCAGCTTGAAGCGTTCGAGCTGCAGTCCGGCTCCGAACGACAGCCCAGCTCCGTGGCTGCTTTCGGTAGCCTCCTCAGTTCCTCCTTCTGCTATTTTCATTTCTTTGGCTCTTCGGAAGTTGTATCCTCCTGCAAGGTAGAACTGGTCGCCGAGCATGAGGTCGGCTCCCACGACGAGGTGGTTTACGAAGCTGTAGTTCCAGTGGTTAAGGTCGACGAGAGTTGCCGAAATGCGGAACGGCATGTTTTCGAAGCTTTTGCTTGCTCCCAGCTGCAGGTCGAATGGCATTTTGCCGTATTCCTCGTCGTAGGCTTTCGTCTGTCCTCCGAGGTTTTTCGCCACGGCAGATACAGACAGTTCTATCTCCGGGTTGTAGTAGTTGAGTCCCAGGTCTATGCCCACCCCCATGGAGTTGTATCCTCCAATGTATGATGCCACCATTTTTGCGTTTATTCCTCCCACGAGGTTCTTGGCGAGAGTGTAGCTGAATGATCCTCCGAGAGCTATTTCCTGTGCGGAGAATTCTCCTGTCTGCACGTTGTTCTCGTCGGTCTCCTTCATTTTCCCGTAGTTCATGTATTGTGCTGTCACTCCCCATGAAGCCTTGTCGTTTACTATTCTGTTGAAGCTGGCGCTTCCTGTCGTGGCTCCTTCCATGTATGTCATGAAGTTGAGGTTCAGCGTTTTGTCACTTACCGATGAGAGTAGTGCCGGGTTGTTGAACATCAGGGTAGGGTCGTCTTCGATGATACTGATGTTGTCTCCGCCCAGTGCTGCGGCATGTGCGCTCACGGGTAGTCTCAGGAAGTTGTATTCTGTTTGGCTTTCCTGTGCGTTGGCTGTAATTATTGCCGCCATGAGCAGCAGGATTGCCATTATGTTTCTTTTCTTTCTTGTCATTTGGTTTGCAAAGTTACAGTATCCTGCTAATAAAAACGAAGATTTGTCCGGTTTATTGTGTTTGCGTAGTGTCTTGGCTGTGTTTTTTCGTGTTGTGGCGTTTTTGTAAGATATGTGGCAGGCTTCTGCTGTCTACCAGGTGCCGTTTGTATGAGGTGAGGCGGTTATCTTTTTCCCGTTTATCATCATGTTTCTGATTTTGGTGTTCTCGATGATGTTCTTGTCGAAGGCGTTCACTCTGTCGTAGACGTTGATGTTTTCGAAGGTGAAGTCGTTGAGGCGGTAGTTGTCGCTTTCGCCCACGTTGAAGAAGTTTTTGCACTCCATCCTGATGTTGCGCAGCGTGATGTTGTTACACTGGCTGTGCGGCATGTCCTTCCGTTCGTCCTTTTTGTAGAACTGCGTCCATGGTCTTATTACGAGTGCGCTGCCCGTCGTGCCAGTGATGTTCTCCACGGTGATGAATTCGTAGTGCTGCGGTGTGTCGAGTCTCATCTTCAGCCATAGCACGCGGTCGGACTTATCTACCTTTATGTTTCGCAGAATGATGTTCCTGTCGTATACGCTTTCGCTTCCCAGCGTCAGGCATCCGTGTACCACTCCGTAGCGGCAGTTCTGTATGATGATGTTGCGGTTGGGGCCGTTGGTCTTGTCCTTGTCCGCCCATGTTCCCTTTCCTCCTTTCAGCGCTACGGCATCGTCGTTGACGCTCATGTAGCATCCGTCGATGAGCACGTCGTGACATACATCGATGTCGATAGCGTCGCTGCTTGGTGCTTTCAGTCCCCTGGTGGGTGCGTAGATGAGGCAGTCGAGAAAGCGCACGTGGTGTGAGCGGTATAGGTGTGTGGTCCAGAAGGGGCTGTTGACGAGGTGCACGTCCTGCAGCGTGACGTTTTTGCAGTTTGATATGTACACCAGTCTCGGTCGCTGCGCATCCTTGTTCGTGCACTGTGGGTTCCATTTGCGTCGTATCCAGAACTCGTTCCAGTAGTGGTGTCCGTTGCCGTCTATTGTTCCTTTCCCGGCGATGGTGAAGCCGTCGAGGTTGTCGGCGTTTACGAGAGCCGTGAAGTATTTGCAGGTCTGTCCCTCTATCCGTGTCTCCCTTATGGGGAAGTCTTGTATGCGGTCGCTGCCTTTCAGTTTTCCTCCCTCTTCCACCACGAGACTTGTGCCTTGTCTGAAGAAGAGTGCTCCGCTGAGGAATGTGCCTTCCGGTATTACGATAGCTCCTCCTCCGCTCTTTGCAGCAAGGTCTATTGTGCGCTGTATGGCAGCGGTCTGCACCGTGGTGCTGTCTTTGTCCACCCCGTAGTCGGTAACGACGTAGCGCTTGCCGAGTGCGGCTTTGTCCACTTTCTGCGTGTTGGAAAACCATTTGTCGATATGTGTTCCGTCGGGCCATAGTCCGTCAGTCGGTGTGGCATCGGCGATGGCGGCAAGTAGTATGGTGCATATTATGAGCAGTAATTTCTTCATTTGTTTCAGCTTTCTTGTGGGGAGGGTTAGTATGATTCTGCTTTATTTTTAGTATGATGTTGCTTTATTTTATAGACACTGCAAATTTACTCATAAATCATGCAGTCTCCAAAAACCGGGTGTCGAAAATATGTAAAAATCTGTTAAGAAAGTGCGTCTTTTTGTGTTAAATAATCTAACAGGGCGGAATGGATAGTTTAACTGAATTATTTACATGTCAAAACAGATTTGGTTTTCTGTGCAAAACGGATTGTTTTTGACATTTGTCTTGTTTTCTGATTTTAACATTTCAACGAGTAACTATTCATCGATAGTTAGAATGGTCTAATTCTGCCTTATTCCTCTGTAAGACTTTCTTTAGAATCATCTAAAACGGAGTCATATCCTCTTGCGTATGGCAAAAAATATATGTATACCCCACCTGTCAGACTTTTGCATAAATAACCAATTCGATTGCATAAATAAACGGTTTGTTCAGCTCGCCTGTATAGTTCGATTATGACAATTACGCCAAGCCCATGTAAACACGTGATTTTGTCATCATTTAGAAATTCGGTAACTTTCCCATAGAAAGTCCGTAACTTTCTCATAGAAATTCGGTAACTTTCTATTTGAAGTTGATTGGACATCTATTTCAGGTTGCTTCAACAAGCATCTAAATCTATGTCTTTCTCCCTCTTTTATGTTCCAAACATGCACGTTGCGATTGTATAAAAATACATTTTTACGTCGAACTTTTAATGCCATTCCTTTAATGTTTTCTTACCTCTCTCCCGTCTCCCATGAAGGGGAGATGCAGTTTGCTTGCTTGCGAAAAAGTCTACGGAAAACACTTGTAAAAACTCAATAGAATTGGCTAAACACATTTAAATGTCACTCTCTTGTGGATATTTCATGCCCTACCGCTGAATAGTTACTCTTAATGACCGTTGGGTTAAATATTGTGAGAATGACAAGCTTGTGGCGCATTTATTGTAAACGGTTGGAAAAAAAATATTATCTTTGTATCTCGAAAGTTTTTAAGACAACTTTCCGACATCGTATAGTGAGAAAGAAACTGATAGAAATAGAACTGAAATATAGCCGCACTACGGGCTTCCTTGTCGGACTCGTGGTGGCGCTCAATCTGCTGTTCTGCGCCCTGGAATACAGGAGCGGTAACGGCGGCGGTGATGACACCGACATGGACCTCAGCGACATGGCGCAGGATGAAGAACTCGTGCCTCCGCAGCAGCGCAAGGACATGATAGCCGTCATAAAGCCCGGGGCAGCCACGCATGCCGTGACGCAGAAGATAAAGAAGGTGGAACAGGCGCCGCCGACTGAGGTGCCCACAAAGCTCGACCAGCCCGACGGCGATGCCGACGACGGCAACGGGGCAGGACAGAACAGCATGGAGGGCGAAGGCGACGACCAGCTTACGGCGCAGTCGCCTGTGGCGACCGACATGGCCGACAATCCGCTGAACTTCCGTATCGTAGAGCAGCTGCCCGAATTTCCCGGAGGCATGGTGGCGTTCATGAAGTGGATAACCAAGAACCTGCGCTATCCGCCCCAGGCGCAGAACCAGAAGCTGCAGGGTAAGGTGCTTGTCAGCTTCATCATAGGCACCGACGGCACGGTGACGGAGATAAAGGTGGTGAAGAAGCTGCATCCGCTGCTCGACAACGAGGCGGTGCGCGTGATGAAGATGATGCCAAAGTGGAAGCCGGGCAAGGACAAGGGAAAGCCCTGTCTTACCTATTTCTGCATTCCGGTAAACTTCGTCCTGTAGGCGGCATAAAACAATGATAAAAAACAACGAAACAAAACATAAAGAAATGCGAAGAATATTAAGCAAAATCTCAGTTGTCGTCTTTATCCTCATGACGACCAGTCTTGTAGTCATGGCACAGGACACCGACTCGCTGAAGGCTGGCGTGGCAGACACCGCCCGGGTGGATGGCCCGCAGGGCCTGCTCGTTTTCGATCTGCCGGGAGACGTTCTGGATGACCTGGCGGACCTCGATGAGGAGCCCCAGAGTCTGCACCAGGTGCTGAAAACGAAGTTTATAGAAGGTTCGGCAGGCTTCATGTCGCTTGTAGCGCTTGCCCTCGTGCTGGGTCTCGCCTTCTGCATAGAGCGCATCATATATCTTGCACTCAGCGAGATAGACGCCAAGAAGATGATGAAGGAAATAGACGCCAAGCTCGCCGCTGGCGATGTGGAAGGCGCCAAGGTCCTCTGCGAGGCGAAGCGCGGACCCGTGGCTGCCATGTGCCGCCAGGGACTACTGCGCATAGGCAGCTCCGCAGACAGCATAGAGAGGAGCCTCAGCAGCTACGGCTCTGTGCAGGCGGCAAACCTTGAGAAAGGCTGCTCGTGGATAACCCTGTTTATCGCCATCGCACCGTCGTTGGGATTCCTGGGCACGGTGATAGGCATGGTGATGGCGTTCGAGCAGATACAGGATGCCGGTGACATCAGCCCGACAATCGTGGCGTCGGGAATGAAGGTGGCGCTGATAACCACAATCTTCGGCATCATCGCAGCCCTCGTGCTGCAGGTGTTCTACAACTATATCCTGTCGAAGATAGAGCATATAACAAGCCAGATGGAAGAGTCGGCTATCTCACTGCTCGACTCCATCGCGCGATATAAGGAAAGGTGAAAAAAGAAGGAGGGAAAGACTGATGAAACAGAAAAAGTCGCTGGCAGACTGGAAACACATGAAGGCGGAACAGATCTCCACCCGCATACTGTATGTCCTGGTGGGAGTGACGACGGTGCTGTTTGTGCTGTTCTATCTCGTGGGCTACGACATGCCCTTCATGTATGAACCCGAATACAACGCCCCGCTCTTTACCGACGTGCTGCTCTCGTTCATGTATCTGATGGTGGCGGCAGCCGTGGCGGTGGCGGTGTTCGCCGTGGTGAGAGGCTACAGAAGGCGCACGGCGCAGAAGGTGGTCAACGGTATACCGGCGTGGCGCATAGCATGGGGCACGGTGGGACTGCTCGTGGGACTGCTGGTGCTGACGTTCCTGTTGGGCTCCTCCTCGCCGCTGACGGTGAACGGCAAGCCCTTCGCCGACGTGTTCTGGCTGAAGACAACAGATATGTTCATTTACACAACCCTCATACTGATGCTCGTCGCCACGGTGGCAGTGTGCCTCTCGATGTCGGGACTCAGCAGGAGGAAGAAACAACAATAAAAGGGGAGGAAAATGTTTATAAGACGCAGAAAACGCCGCGTGCCGGGGCTCAACACCACATCGACAGCCGACATATCGTTTATCCTGCTGGTGTTCTTCCTCGTAATCTCGTCGATGGACTCCAACAAGGGCATCCGCAAGCTGCTGCCTCCTGCGGAGAAAGACGATACTGAGCAGAAGGTGACGGAGATGGACAGCCGCAACGTGCTTGAAATAATCATAGGCAAGAGCGGACAGCTCATGGTGGACGGCAGACCATTGGAGATGGGCAGACTGAAGGAACGCGTGGCAGGGTTCGTGAGAAACTGTCCGCAGCGCAGTCGCCACGTGGTGAACATAACGATGCTCCCAGACTCGCGCTACGATGACTATTTCCATGTGCAGGATGCCGTGACGTCAGCCTACGCCATGCTCCGCAACAGATGTGCGCGCAGCCGCTTCCACAAGCCCTATGCCGCCTGTTCCGACGAGGAGCGCAAGGTGGTGGATAAGGCTTTCCCGCAGCGCGTCATGGAGAGCATAAAAGGAAAGGAGGCAATGGAATGATAAAGATAAGAAGACGTCGGCATGAGGTGCCGGCACTGAATACGGCGTCGCTGCCGGACTTGATATTCACCGTACTCTTCTTCTTCATCATCGTCACGCACATGAGGGAGGAGACTGTGCAGGTGAAATATAAGGTGCCCGATGGAAAGGAGCTGGCAAAGGTGGGCAGGAAGTCTTCCGTCGTACACCTGTATATAGGCAAACCCCTGACGGGGACGACCGCCGGTGGCTACCGCCTGCAGCTGGGCAGCAGGATAGTGACGCTCAGTCAGCTCGTGGACTATGTGTCGGATTTGCGTGGCAGGATGCAGCAGGAGGATGCCGTGCAGATGACGGTGGCGATTTCTGCCGACAAGGATGTGGACATGCAGACTGTAATGGACGTGAAGCAGGCTCTGCGCCATGCCAACGTGCAGCGCATCACGTATATAGGAAACGAGGAGAAATAATCTCTTACTCCTCCTCGTTTCCTTTTTTTCTTTCGTCAACTCGTCTCCTTGTCAACTCGTCAACTTAAGATAAAAAACTATTTTTCGTTCTCTTCCTCTTCCTCTTCTTCGTCAGCCGGCATGTCGACGATAGGCAGCTGGCGGTTGAAGGCGGAGTTGAAAGAGATTATGGTCTCGCTTCTCGACAGTCCGAGCGGCTGCAGACCGTCGTGGATGATATCCAGCAGATGATGGTTGTTGCGAGCGTACATCTTGATGAACATGTCGTAGTCGCCCGTGGTGTAGTGGCATTCCACCACCTCCGGAATCTTTCTCAGAGCCTCTATAGCCTCGTCAAACTTCTCCGGATGCTTCAGGTTGAGCCCTATGTAGGCGCATGTCTCGTAGCCTATCTTCTCGGGGTCGATGATGAACTTGGAGCCTTTCAGCACTCCGAGATTCGTGAGTTTCTGTATGCGCTGGTGTATTGCCGCACCACTGACGTTGCACGCTCTGGCCACTTCGAGAAACGGTGTGCGCGCATCTTCGGCAATGAGTCTCAGAATCTTCTTGTCCAATGAATCCAAATTATGATGTGCCATTGTTTTTTTGTTTTTTCTTATTAGTTGCTTAATATTTTTATGACTTTGCAAAGTTAATCTCTTTGCTTGAAATATGCAATAGTCTGAAAGCAAAAATCTCAAATTTTGTTTTAATTTAAAAGATTGTGGCGGAAAAGATGTAAAATGTTTTTGCCGTTGCAGGATAATGGCTCTCATGTTTGCATGTTTGCAGGATTTTTGTTAACTTTGCATACTTTTAGTATGATGGTTAAAAGAAAGGAAAAACGGCAAATGAAAAATATAGACCCAAGAGAGCTTACAGACAATTTCTTTGAAGCTGTAGGCAAGGAGTGGATGCTTGTTACGGCAGGCACGAAAGAGAAGTTCAACATGATGACAGCATCGTGGGGATGCATCGGATGGCTATGGAACAAGCCCGTGGCAGTGGCGTTTATACGTCCAGAGAGATTCACCCACGCAATATTAGAGCAGCAGGAAAAACTCACCTTGTCGTTTCTCGGCGACAGCCAGGAGATGAGAAAAGCGTACAGCATCTGCGGCTCAAAGTCGGGCAGAGACTGCGACAAGGTGAAAGAGACAGGGCTGCACCCCGTGGAAACACAAGGCGGAAGCATGACGTTTGAGGAAGCAAGGCTCACGCTCGTTTGCCGCAAACTCTACAAAGACACGCTGAAGGAGGGAAACTTCGTCGACAAAGACCTCACGCAGTGGTACGGCGAGAAGGGCGGATACCATGATGTGTATGTGTTGGAAATAGAAGAATGCCTGGTTAGATGATAGTTTGCATAGCAGAGAAACCGAGCGTGGCAAAGGACATAGCCAAGATAATAGGAGCCAACAGCTCGCACGACGGCTATATGGAAGGCAACGGCTATCAGGTGACGTGGACCTTCGGACACCTGTGCACGCTGAAGGAACCCGACGACTACACACCGCTGTGGAAACGCTGGAGCCTCGCCTCGCTGCCGATGATTCCGCCACGCTTCGGCATAAAGCTGATAGAAGACCAGGGCATAAAGAAACAGTTTTCCGTCATTGAAAAGCTCATGCAGAACGCCGACGGCATAATAAACTGCGGAGACGCCGGGCAGGAAGGAGAACTCATACAGCGGTGGGTAATGCAGAAGGCACAGGCAAAATGTCCCGTAAGGAGGCTGTGGATCTCCTCGATGACCGACGAGGCCATCAGGGAAGGCTTCAGGTCGCTGAAACCACAGGACGACTACCAGCCACTCTATCTCGCAGGACTGAGCCGGGCAATAGGCGACTGGATACTCGGCATGAACGCCACACGCCTCTATACGCTGAAGTACGGACAGAACAGGCAGGTGCTCTCCATAGGCAGAGTGCAGACGCCGACACTGGCGCTGATAGTGAACAGGCAGAAGGAGATTGACAACTTCGAGCCGGAGCCATACTGGGTGCTCGCCACAATATACCGCGATACCACATTCACCGCCACAAAGGGAAAATTCACAAGCAAGGAGGAGGGAGAACAGGCCTTCGCGACGATAGAAGGAAAACCCTTCACCGTGACCGACGTGCAGAAGAAACGAGGCACGGAGGCTCCGCCAAAGCTCTACGACCTTACGTCGCTCCAGGTAGACTGCAACAAGAAACACGGTATGAGCGCCGACACGACGCTCAAGATAATACAGACGCTCTATGAGAGAAAACTGACCACATATCCGCGCGTGGACACACAGTATCTCAGCGACGACATCTACCCCAAATGCGCAGGAATACTGAACGGCATAAAAGGCTACGAAGCGCTGACACAGCCGCTGAGAGGAAAACCGCTGAAAAAGTCGAAAAAAGTCTTCGACACGTTGAAGGTTACAGACCACCATGCCATCATACCGACAGGTGTGCCGGCACAAAACCTGACGGACATGGAACGCCACGTGTACGACCTTATAGCAAAGCGATTTATAGCTGTGTTCTATCCCGACTGCAAGTTCTCGACAACCACCGTGCTCGGAGACGTAGACGGCATAGAATTCAAAGTGTCGGGAAAACAGATTCTCGAACCGGGATGGAGAGACGTCTATGCAAAAGAGAACAACACGCAGCAGACGGCAGACGACGACAGGCAGAACGATGAGGAGAGAACATTGCCAGACTTCCACAAGGGAGAAAGCGGAAACCACACGCCGACACTGACGGAGAAATGGACCACACCGCCGAAGTATTATACTGAAGCAACACTGCTGAGAGCCATGGAGACGGCAGGAAAATTCGTGGAAGACGAGGAACTGCGCTCCGCACTAAAGGAAAACGGCATAGGAAGACCGTCGTCGAGAGCTGGAATAATAGAAACACTCTTCAAACGCCATTATATCAGAAGAGAAAGGAAAAACCTCGTGGCAACGGCAACAGGCATCGAGCTGATAGACCTTATAAAGGAAGAACTGCTGAAAAGCTGTGAACTGACAGGAATATGGGAGAAGAAACTGCGCGACATAGAGCACAAGACATACGACCCGGCACAGTTTATCGAAGAACTGAAGGCGCAAATAAACGCCATCGTACACGACGTGCTTGCCGACAACAGTAGCCGGAGAGTGACAATACTCACAGAAGAAGACCTGAAAAAGAAAAAGCCGACAAAGTCAAAAAGCAAGAAGCCGGCACAGCAGCAACAGACTTCTCAGATAGTAGTCGGCGCACCATGTCCCGTCTGCGGCAAGGGAACCATCATAAAAGGCAAAACAGCCTATGGATGCAGTCGATGGAGGGAGGGATGCAAATTTAGACACCCCTTCGCACAATAAAAACGGGAATAAGGAGTTTTTCTATAAAGTTAAGGAATATCCTGATGATAATATGAACAAAGCTGATATAACATACGGAAAAACATACTTCACAGCACCCTTCCGCTGGGCAGGGTGGGGATGGATGGTTGTTGCATTGCTGATGCTCGTGTCGTGCGGAGCGGAACGAAGCTTCAAGAAAGGTGAGAAATATCTCGCACTCGGAGAATACTACGATGCTGCGGCACAATACAAGAAAGCTTACAGCAACACCAAACCCAAAGACAAGGCGCTGAGAGGAAAATATGCTGCGAAAATGGCATACTGCTATGACCGCATAAACTTCAATCAGAAGGCTATTGCAGCATACAGGAACGCCATACGCTACAATGCTGACAGCGTATCAACGCATCTCTCTTTCGCACAGGCACTGCTCAAGGACGGCAACTATAGGGAGGCAGAGGCGGAATACAGGCTCGTGCTCGACTCCATGCCAGATAATCAGCTCGCAAAGGAAGGACTGAAGTCGGCACAGACGGCAAAAGAAGTGAAGTCGGCAGGGTCGCAGTATATAGTAAAGAAGATGGACATCTTCAATTCCAGAAGGGCGGACTATTCGCCGATGTTCTGCGGTGACCAGTATGAACAGCTCTTCTTTACCTCTACACGCAACGAGGCGGAAGGGGATGAGCTGAGCGGCATAACGGGAACAAAGAACGGGGACATCTTTTTCTCGCAGAAAGACGAAAAAGGAAAATGGGAAAGACCGCAGACCATTACCTCTGGACTGAACACAGAGTTTGACGAAGGAGCATGTTGCTTCTCGCCCGACCAGCGCACGATGTATCTCACACAGTGCGTCAGCGACCCTTCATATCCCAGATACGCCACAATAGCCACCTCAAACCGTGCGGATGCGGCATGGGGAAAAGCACAGAAACTTGAAATAACGAGAGACACGCTGTCGAGCTTTGCTCATCCTGCAGTATCGCCCGACGGAGAGTGGCTCTATTTCACATCCGACATGCCGGGAGGAAAAGGAGGACTTGATATCTGGAGAGTGCGCATAACGGGGCATGGACTCGGTGGGGTGGAAAACCTCGGAGAACCTATAAATACACCGGGCGACGAGATGTTCCCGACATTCAGACCAAATGGCGACCTCTATTTCTCAAGCAACGGGCATCAGGGACTCGGAGGACTTGACATCTATATTGCCAAACTGGACAAGAGCGGAAAGAAAATAGTGATTGAGCATCCTGGCTATCCGCTGAACTCGCAAGGCGACGACTTCGGCATGACATTTGAAGGGGCACACAACAGAGGATTCTTCTCTTCAAATCGAGGCGACGGCAGAGGATGGGACCATATATACAGCTTTGAGAAACCGGAGATAATACAGACCGTAACGGGATGGGTGTACGAGATGGAAGGCTACGAACTGCCTGCGGCACAGGTGTACATCGTAGGCAACGACGGCACGAACAAGAAGGTCAGCGTGAAGGGAGATGGCTCCTTTACGGAAGTAGTGGAGCCGGGAGTGGACTACGTGATGCTTGCCACATGCAAGGGATTCCTCAACCACAAAGAAGAGATAAGCATAAAGCCGACGGAGGTGTCGGAAGACCATGTGCTGCAGTTTCCGCTTGCATCAATACAGGTGCCTGTGCTGATAGACAACATCTTCTACGACTTTGACAAATACTCTTTGAGAAAAGAGTCGGAAACGGCGCTCGATGAACTCGTGAAACTGCTTGAGCAGAACCCGAACGTGACGATAGAACTGAGTGCACATTGCGACTATAAAGGTAGCGACGCCTACAACAAAAAACTTTCGCAAAGAAGAGCCGAAACCGTGGTAAGGTATCTTATAGAAAAAGGTATAAAGGCTGACCGGCTGACTCCAGTAGGATACGGAAAGCAGAAGCCGAAGACAATAAGAAAGAAACTCACCGAGAAATATAACTGGCTGAAGGAAGGTGACGTGCTGACGGAAGACTTCATAAAGAAGCTGGACAAGGAAAAGCAGGAAATATGCAACCAGCTGAACAGACGTACTGAGTTTATCGTGCTGCGTACGACATACGGCATGTTTGACGAAAAAGGAAATCTGAAGAATCCGCCAAAGCCGAAGGCTGAAAAGGAAATGTCGGATGATGACGACATATTCCTGATAGAGTAGACACACAATGATGAGTGTATGAATAATCCTGATTCTCTAATACCACAGTATTATTGATGTATAAAGAATAAAAAAAAACGGATGAACGACAAAGCAACATTGGAATTAGGAACAAAACCTGTAGGCAAATTGCTGATGCAATATTCACTGCCGGCAATAATAGCCATGACCGCCTCATCATTATACAATATGGTGGACAGTATATTTATCGGTCAGGGAGTAGGACCGATGGCAATCAGCGGACTTGCCCTTACCTTCCCCTTCATGAATCTCGGAGCCGCCTTCGGCGCGGGAGTAGGAGTGGGAGCATCAACATGTATTTCGGTAAAACTCGGACAGAAGGACTATGCCACGGCACAGAGGGTGCTTGGCAATACCGTGACGCTCAACATAATAATAGGACTGGCGTTCAGCATCGTCTCTCTGCTCTTCCTCGACCCTATACTGTATTTCTTCGGGGCAAGTGAGCAGACTCTGCCTTATGCAAGAGACTATATGGTAATCGTGCTGCTCGGCAACGTGTTCTCGCACATGTATTTTGGCATGAACGCTGTGCTCAGGGCATCGGGGAAACCAAGGCAGGCAATGTATGCCACAATCTTCACGGTGGTGCTCAACACCATCCTCGACCCTATATTCATCTACCCTATGCAGCTCGGAATAAAGGGAGCGGCGTATGCCACAATTTTCTCACAGATGCTTGCACTGGTATGGCAGATGAGGATTTTTAGCGACAAGAAAGAGTTGCTGCATCTGAAAAAAGGCATCTATAGCCTGAAGAAGAACATTGTGGAGAACATCCTTGCCATCGGACTGTCGCCATTCTCAATGAATGTATGTGCATGTATAGTGGTGATTTTCATCAACAAGGGACTGCTTGAGTATAGCGGCGACCTTGCCGTCGGAGCATACGGCATTGCCAATAAGGTCTGCTTCATCTTCGTTATGGTGAATATGGGACTGACACAAGGCATGCAGCCGATAGCCGGCTACAACTATGGCGCAGTGAAGCTTGACAGACTGATGAAAGTGCTGAACCTGGCTGTAGTGGCTGGAACATGCATTACGACGGTTGGCTTCCTTGTGGCGGAATTTATTCCGGAAGAGTGTGCAAGGCTGTTTACGACAGACGAGCAGTTGATAGCATTGTCCGTGAACGGACTGCGTATCATGATGGCGGCATTCGTCTTTGTAGGCTCGCAGATGGTAATTGCCAACTTCTTCCAGAGCATTGGAAAGGCAAAGGTGAGCATGTTCCTCTCTCTCTCAAGACAGATGATATTCCTGCTGCCCATGCTTCTGCTGCTGCCGCTCTTTATGGGCGTTGACGGAATATGGTGGGCAATGCCTATCTCTGACCTGATTGCCGAGTGTGTGGCTGTGGCTTTGATGGCTGCTTATATGAAGAAATTTAAAGAACAACATAAAATGATAGCGAATGGAGAGCAATAGAAAAATTATTATTAACGTGGGACGCCAGATAGGAAGTGGCGGACGAATCATTGCAAGGATGCTTGCGGATGATTTCAAATGCGGGTTCTATGACCGCGAGTTGCTGACGCTTGCTGCAAAGGAAAGTGGATTCTGTGAGAAATTCTTTGAGCAGAACGATGAGCAGAAAGGATTCTTCCATTCGCTCTTTCATCTGCATTCTCCTTTTGTCGGCGATGGCAGCTTCTACGATAATGAGTTCTCGCAGGAAGGACTGTTCAAGTTCCAAAGCGATACAATACGCCGCCTGGCTGAAGCTGGCTCTTGTGTGTTTGTAGGAAGATGTGCCGACTATGTGCTGAGAGACTTCAAAAACGTAGTGAACGTGTTCATTACGGCAAATATGGATGACAGAATATCTGAAATACGCAAGAGGAAGGAATGCACAGAGGCTGAGGCCATGAAATTGATAGAGAGTGGAGAGAAAGGCCGTTCCACCTATTATAATTATTATACGGGAAAGAAATGGGGCGACAGTTCTTCGTATGACCTGTGTGTAAACACCTCATTGCTCGGACTGGAGGCGACAGAGGCATACATAAAGGAATTTATACAGAAAGTTCTTAATATTGACTTGTGAAAAAAATAGGAATAATAAGTGACACCCACTCCTTCTGGGACGACAGGTATCTGAAATACTTCGAGCCGTGTGACGAAATATGGCATGCCGGAGACATCGGCTCGATGGAAGTGGCTGAACGGCTTAATGACTTCCGACCCTTGCGTGCCGTATGCGGAAACTGCGATGGAGGGGATTTGAGGCAGATGTATCCGGAAAAGCTGAGATTCAAATGCGAGGAGATAGATGTGTTGATGAAGCATATTGGTGGCTATCCCGGAAATTATGACCGTAGCATACGCTCACAAATTTATGCCATGCCTCCGCAGCTGTTCATTAGCGGACACAGTCATATACTGAAAGTGAAATACGACAAGACGCTTAACCTCCTGCACATCAACCCTGGAGCTGCCGGAATACAAGGGTGGCACAAGGAAAGGACGCTTGTCAGACTTACCATTGATGGAAAGAAATTCACAGACTGCGAGGTTATAACGCTTGGAGATACTCCCCATCAGGAATGTGAAGGTTTTCGTTATATTTAGATACATATATAGAATAGAGAAATAATATAATGAGGATATAATAATTTAAAATACAAAAGAATATGAAGACTTATTTAGTAACTGGTGCTGCCGGTTTTATCGGAGCTAATTATATCAAGTATCTTCTCAATCGTAAGTATAAGAATGAGGAGATAAAGGTTATCGTTCTTGACTTGCTGACTTACGCAGGTAACCTCGGAACTATAAAGGATGATATAGACAACGAACGCTGTTCCTTTGTGCGTGGTGACATTCGTGACCGCGAACTTGCTGACAGACTGTTTGCAGAGAACGACATCGACTATGTGGTGAACTTCGCCGCAGAGAGTCATGTAGACCGTTCTATAGAGAATCCGCAACTGTTCCTCGAAACGAACATCCTTGGAACACAGAACCTGCTTGACGCTGCCCGCAGAGCATGGGTTACAGGCAAGGACGAGACTGGCTATCCTACATGGAAACCTGGAAAACGCTATCATCAGGTAAGCACCGACGAGGTGTATGGCTCGCTTGGGGCTGAAGGATTCTTCACCGAAAAGACCCCTCTTTGTCCGCATAGCCCGTACAGCGCGTCAAAGACAAGTGCCGACATGATTGTCATGGCTTATCATGATACTTACCATATGCCTACAACTATAACAAGATGCTCAAACAACTATGGGCCTTACCACTTCCCTGAGAAGCTTATTCCACTGATTATAAACAATATTCTGGAAGGCAAGAAACTGCCTGTCTATGGCAAGGGAGAAAATGTTCGCGACTGGCTCTATGTCGAAGACCATTGCAAGGCCATTGACCTCGTTGTACGCGAAGGACGTGAAGGTGAAGTATACAATGTAGGTGGACATAACGAAATGACAAACATCAATATCGTGAAACTTACAATAAAGACTATCCACGACATGATGGCGGAAGACAAAAGCTTGCGCAATGTACTGAAGAAACAGGTAAAAGATGCTGACGGAGACATTGACATCAGTTGGATAAACGAAGACCTCATCACATTTGTTGCTGACCGTCTCGGACATGACCAACGCTATGCTATTGATCCGACAAAGATAAAAGAAGAGTTGGGATGGTTCCCAGAGACAAAGTTTGCTGACGGCATCGTAAAGACCATCAAGTGGAACCTTGAGCATCAGGACTGGATTGCAGAGGTGACAAGCGGCGACTATCAGAAGTATTACGACCAGATGTACGGAAACAGGTAAAAAACTATAAGATATGAAAAAGATATTGTTGTTAGGCTCAGGTGAACTGGGCAAAGAGTTTGTCATTGCGGCAAAACGGGCAGGACAATATGTCATAGCCTGTGACCGCTATGCCAATGCTCCAGCCATGCAAGTGGCAGACGAGAGCGAGGTCTTTAATATGCTTGATGGAGAGGCTCTCGACCGTATCGTAGAGAAGCATTATCCAGACATTATCGTTCCTGAAATAGAAGCTATCCGCACAGAGCGACTTTTTGATTATGAAAAGGAAGGTATACAGGTCGTGCCAAGTGCGAGAGCCGTCAACTATACCATGAACCGTAAGGCTATACGTGACCTTGCTGCAAAGGAACTCGGACTGCGTACTGCGAAGTATTTCTATGCCAAGACTCTTGATGAGCTAAAGAAGCATTCCAAGGAAATAGGCTTCCCGTGCGTTATCAAACCTTTGATGTCTTCATCCGGTCATGGACAAAGTGTGGTAAAAAGCGCCGACGAACTGGAGACGGCTTTCAATGAGGCGATGGAAGGTAGTCGTGGCGACGTGAAAGAGATAATAATTGAGGAATTCATTCATTTCGATAGTGAGTTTACATTGCTTACAGTAACTCAGAAAAATGGACCGACACTATTCTGTCCGCCAATAGGACATGTGCAGAAAGGCGGAGACTACCGTGAAAGCTGGCAGCCGTTCTGTCTTCCTGTCGATGAGTTGAAGAAGGCAGAAGACATGGCTGAGAAGGTGACTGGAGCGTTGACTGGTGCCGGTATCTGGGGTGTAGAGTTCTTTCTGACCAAGGAAGGTGAGGTTATCTTCTCAGAGTTGTCTCCACGTCCGCATGATACAGGTATGGTCACACTTGGCCATACATTGAACATGAATGAGTTTGAACTTCATTTCCGTGCCGTTATGGGGTTGCCTATTCCTGCTATCCATCTGGAGCATGCAGGTGCCAGTGCTGTCGTACTTGCCAAAGAAGAGGCTGATCATGACCCTGAATACAACATGCTTGATGTGGTAAGTGAGGACTATACCCGTTTGCGTGTTTTCGGCAAGCATGTACAGCATGTAGGAAGACGCATGGGTGTGGTGCTGTGTTATGGAGACAAGGATGCTGACACAACGCCGCTTCGCGATAAGGCAAAGCGTCTTGCTGAAACTGTAATAAAATAAATTAAGAATATCTTCTAAAAGTAATGCTCGTCGCCATTTGAATATAGTGGCGGCGGGCACATCAAAAATTACAGATAGATGAAAGTTTCTGAAGCAAAAATAATAGATATTCCTAAGATTGAAGACAGAAGGGGAAATCTCTCTGTCGTTGAGGAATATAAGCAGATTCCATTTAAGATAGCCAGAGCATATTGGGTTTATGATGTGCCTGGAGGTGAAAGCAGAGGCGGTCATGCACACAAGAAGCTTAAACAGCTGCTTATAGCATTGAGCGGAAGTTTCACGGTTACTCTTGATGATGGAACGGAAAAGAAAACATTTCTTCTGAACCATCCTTATCAGGGATTGGTAATAGAAACAGGTATTTGGCGTACCCTTGATGATTTCTCTTCAGGGGCAGTCTGTCTTGTGCTTGCTTCAGAGGTGTATGAGCCGGAGGATTACATCTATGACTACGATGAGTTCTTGTGCTACAAGGGAGTGGCAGAGAACCGGAAGTGATGCCTGGCGTATGGAACTGAAAGAAATTAACGATAGTGAGTACAGTTCGCTGTTCCCTGCTGTTCACGTATACAATAGTACCGCCTTCGCTCAGCTCAACGCTATGAAGGTAGATGCTGTGCGCTATTTGGCATTCGCCGATGGTAAGTTGCGTTTCGGTATCATGCTTGGTGAGTGTGACAAAATGCTACGTTCGCCTTTCTCGGCACCCTTCGGCGGATTTGCCCAGCGTGGGGTGCAGAGCCTGAACAAGATGGAAGAGGCTGTTCAGCTGCTGCAACATTATGCGGCAGTCCGTAGTATGGGCATAGCAATTACACTGCCGCCTCTGCTTTATGACGAGGGGCAGCTCTCAAAATGGGTGAGCGTATTCCTACGGGCTGGTTTCAAAACTATTGTAGATCTGAACTATCACTTTCGCCTGTCGCGCTTCGCTGCCTATCGAAATGTGATAGACCGTAGTGCGCGCAACCATCTGAACCGTTCGCTGAAAGCAAATTTCCGCCTGCTTCAGATGAGGAGTGACTGTCGCGATGAGGTAGCACGTGCATATGAAGTGATACGTCGCAACCGTAAGGAGCGTGGCTATCCGCTACGTATGACGCTGGAACAAGTGTGGCAGACCGTGAATAGCGTGGTGAGTGCCGACTTCTTTGTGCTTGAACACGATGGCAACGATGTAGCGGCAGCACAGGTGTTTCACGTTGCGCCAGGCATAGCCCAGGTGATATATTGGGGTGACATACGTTGCTATTCGGAACTTCGTCCGATGAATTATCTTACCTATGCAGTGTTCAGTCACTACCATGCCGTTGGGCTACAGGTGCTTGATATAGGTCCGTCTACTGAGGATGGTATCCCGAATTATGGACTGTGTGATTTCAAGGAGGATATAGGCTGCGAGGTAACACTGAAATACAGATTTGAAAAAACATCCGCCGATGCGGAGATACGCTTATGAAATATTTGGAACTGAAAAAAATTACCGCTATGCATGCCGTCGAGATACAAAAAGTTGTGGCCAGTGTGGTTGGCGATGGATGGTATTTGCATGGCGAAGCTACAGCGAGCTTTGAGCGCGACTATGCCAAATATATAGGTACGGACCACTGTATAGGGTGTGGCAATGGTCTTGATGCACTGACTCTCATCTTCCGTGCTTATATTGAACTTGGTATAATGAAGGAGGGCGACGAAGTGATTGTTCCGGCAAATACCTTTGTAGCCTCTATTCTTGCCATTACGGAGAACAGACTGCGTCCTGTACTCGTAGAGCCACGTATCGATACCTTCCAGATAGATGATTCAAAGATAGAGCAGGCTATAACAGAACATACAAAGGCTATAATGATAGTCCATCTATATGGTCGATGTGCCTATACCGATAATGTAGGAAAGCTTTGCAAACGATATAATCTTAAACTCATTGAGGACAATGCCCAGGCACACGGATGTCGGTTTGGAAATAAACGTACCGGTAGTCTTGGCGATGCTGCCGGACATAGTTTCTATCCTGGCAAGAATCTTGGTGCCCTTGGAGATGCAGGTGCTGTAACGTGCAACGATGATGCTCTTGCTGATATGATACGTTCGCTTGGTAACTATGGGTCTTCACGTAAGTATGTGTTTGACCATGTAGGAAGAAACTCGCGCATTGATGAAATACAAGCTGCTGTGCTTGATATCAAGTTGCGTTATCTTGATGAAGATAACGAGAAAAGACGAAAAGTTGCTTTTGAATATATAAAAAAAGTGGATAATCCTCTTATAAAGATGCCTTCAGAAGATTTCCATACGAACAGCGTGTTTCATATCTTTCCTGTTTTATGTTCCCGTAGGGATGAGTTGCAACAATATCTTAGTGGAAGGGGAATACAGACAATGATACATTATCCTATCCCACCGCATATGCAGAAATGTTATTATGGGCATGATGTCTTGCAAGTACCGTCAGACGGTCTTCCTATAACAGAACGGATACATAACGAGGAGTTGAGTCTACCATGTAGTCAGGTCACAACAGACGAAGAGGTTGCAAGTATAATTTCTGCATTAAATACATTTAAATAAAATATAAGTCATGAGTCCAAAAGAACAACGAAACGAACTGCTTGCTGCACATCTTGTGGAGCAGCTTAAGCATCGTCATTATGATGCAATATATTGTGCTACGTCAGACGAAGCCGTAAGTGCTATTGTGGATATGATTCCTGATGGAAGCAGTGTTACATGGGGTGGGTCAATGACTATACGTGATATGGGACTGACAAAGGCACTCCATGAAAAGAACAATATAGAAGTGTGGGATAGAGACCTCGCACCCAATCGTGAAGCAGCCCAGGAAATTTACCACAATGCTTTCTCCGCCGATTATTACTTGTCCAGTGTAAACGCAATAAGTGAGGATGGCCTGATTGTGAATATTGACGGCAATGGAAACCGCGTGGCGGCAATAACCTTTGGCCCTAAGCATGTAATTCTTGTCGTAGGACTGAACAAGGTGGCACAGAACCTTGATGCTGCTATAGCAAGAGCACGCAGTGTTGCGGCTCCGATAAATGCAGCTCGCTTTGCTGACTTGAAATCTCCATGCAAGACAGATGGAGTGTGTCATAATTGTAAGTCGATAGACTGTTTGTGTAATTATATCCAGATAATGAGAAACTCACGTCCTGCAGGAAGACATACTGTAGTCTTGGTAGGAGAGGACTTGGGATTTTAGTGCTATGTAAATTAGTTTAACCAATAAAAATAGATACTATGTATACGTCAAAAGAAATACTTGATATAGTAAGTCGGTATATTGATAATCTTCCATACGACAGAAAACCACAGTCGCTTTATGAACCAATAAAATACGTCCTGTCGGCAGGTGGTAAACGCATACGTCCGTCTTTCGTCCTTATGGCTTATAATTTGTTCAAGGATGATGTTGAAACGGCATTGCCGGCGGCAGCAGCCTTGGAGACATATCATAACTATACTTTGCTTCATGATGATTTGATGGACAATGCCGATGTGCGTAGAGGTCGCCCTACAGTCCATAAGAAGTGGAATGCCAACACGGCAATTCTGTCTGGCGACACAATGCTTTCGCTTGCATATCTGCATCTTGCAAACTGCAAGACTCAGAATCTGAAAGCTGCTCTTGACCTGTTTACTGTAACAGCTCTTGAGGTAAGCGAAGGTCAGCAGTATGATATGGAATTCGAAACACGTACAGATGTTAAGGAAGAAGAATATATAGAGATGATACGCCTTAAGACAAGTGTTCTTCTTGCCTGTGCTCTGAAGATGGGAGCTTTGCTTGCAGGAGCTTCAGCAGAAGATGCAGAACTGATATACAAGTTCGGCGAGAAGGTAGGACTTGCTTTCCAACTTCAGGATGATTATCTTGATGTGTATGGCGATCCGGTTGTTTTTGGTAAGACGATAGGAGGAGACATCACGTCGAACAAAAAGACATATATGCTTATCAACGCATGGAACCGAAGTGAGGGAGAAACCCGCAGTGAACTTAATCATTGGCTTGGTGTCAGTGACTTTGACCGTGAGGAGAAGATAAAGGCCGTGACGAACATCTATAACAAGCTTGGCATAGACAAGCTTGCTGAAGCAAAGATAAAAGAATGTTTTGATGAGAGCCGCAAATATCTTGACGGTATAAGCGTTGCTGATGAGCGCAAGCAGGTATTGCGTGGGTACACAGAGAATATGATGAACCGTAAGAAATAAAACTCTATATTAAATACTCTACATCTAATAAGAAGTTATGCCTTATAGAAGACTACCAAATACAGACAAGTCAAGGCTGAAAGCATTAAGCACTTTGCTTGAAAACAATGAATTGTATACCGTAAGAGACAGGTTTATTGACTGGAAGGATATAAACAAGGCCAAAACGGCATACGACAAATTACTTACGCTTGTCAATCAGTATGAAATAGACAAGAAGGCGCAGAGCAGAGGAAAAGGCAGGATAGACAAGTTGCAGAGAAATGCTGTATTGTATATGAGTCATTTTATGCAGGTGTTAAGAATGTCGATAGAGCGGGGTGAAATCAAGAAAAAAGCACTTGAGTTCTACTCTCTGTCAGACGACATGGCTGCGCTTAATTTCCAGACTATATCAATACTATTGGAATGGGGACCTAAAATCATTGCCGGAGAGAAGGCAAGACTCAAAAAAGGAGGCAGACCGATATACAATCCTACAATAGGAATGGTGAGTACACACTTTGAGATATATAAGGAAGCATACGAAAAACATCAGGTCCTACAACGGAGAACACGTGAGATGGAACGCCAGCTAAAGGAAGTACGCCCTTCAATAGATGAACTAATCCTTAAGATATGGAATGATATAGAAAAACATTTCATGGGCGAAAAAGTTATCGACCGTGTGGAGGAGTGTGAAAAGTATGGCATAAAGTATTATTACAGAAGAAAAGAAAAAACCAAATGAAATTATGATAGATACACATTCCCATATTGACGGAGAAGAGTTTGACGAAGACAGAGATCTTGCCATAGAGCGAGCAAAGGAAGCCGGGATAGAGAAAATCTTTGTCCCGGCCATTGACCTTTCTTCCATATCCTCTGTACTTGAAACATGTAACCGCTATCCCGGCTATGCCTATCCTATGATAGGTCTGCACCCGGAGGAGGTAAAAGAAGACTGGTGTGAAGTACTTGCCAAGATGCGCAGTATGCTTGACGGTCACGACCATCCGTTTATTGCTGTCGGTGAGGTAGGGCTCGACTTCTATTGGAGTCGTGAGTTCGAACAGCAGCAGCTTGAGGCTTTTGAAGAACAAGTGAGATGGTCAGTAGAGTATAATCTTCCTCTTATGATACATTGCCGTAAGGCACAGAACGAGATGGTTGCCATATTGCGTAAATACGAGAAGCAGCTTGATAGGGGAGGAGTGTTCCATTGCTTTACTGGAAATGAAAAGGAAGCGGAGCAGTTGTTGTCGTTTGACAAGTTCGTTCTTGGTATAGGAGGAGTGCTTACCTTCAAGAAATCCCATCTCCCCGAGGTGCTTCCACACGTTCCGCTTGATAGGATTGTGCTTGAGACAGACTCTCCATATATGGCACCTGTGCCTATGAGAGGAAAGCGCAACGAGAGTGCGTATGTGAAGTATGTGCTTGAGAAAATGGCCACCGTGTATGGCTTGTCTGCAGATGAAGTAGACAAGGTTACGACGGCAACGGCAAAGCGTCTTTTTGCGATTAATTAAGTTTTTCTTTTGTTTTATCTATTAAAAGTATTAACTTTGCAACCGCAAAGCCTGACAGGTGTATTTGCAAGAATACTATTTAATAGGAAAGGTGCTCGAGTGGCTGAAGAGGCACGCCTGGAAAGCGTGTAATCGGCGAAACCGATTCGGGGGTTCGAATCCCCCTCTTTCCGCAGTTGGCAAACTGCCAATTAAGGGGTGCTACCGCAATTGCGGATGCTGAGAACAGACCCGATGCCTGATCCGGGTAATGCCGGCGTAGGTGACTTATTGGATTTCCCCCTTATTTATTAAAGTATGGGATGGCGGATGCGTGGGAACGTGGGCGACATCCTTAAAAGGTAATACAACCGAAATGAAAAGAATTAATGTAGTGGCAATGGCTGCAGTCTGTACCCTTTGTGCGCAGAGAGCCCTTGCTGAGCAGAAGGTTGACACAGTGAATGTGCATCAACTGAACGAGGTGGTTGTCAAAGCTGTGCGTGCGCAGAAGAGTGCGCCGTATGCTGTGGCAAACATTAAGAAATCTGAGTTACAGAATTTCTCAGCAACAGGTCAGGAACTGCCGTTCCTCTTTGCTCGTACACCAGGCATTGTGGCTTGGAGCGAGAATGGAACAGGTAGCGGCACTACCTACATGAGAATGCGTGGTGCTGCCGGCAGCCGCATCAATGTCACGCTTGACGGTGTGGCTTTAAACTCTCCGGAAGACCAAACTGTATTCTGGCAAAACATGAACAGCTATGCTTCTTTATTGGGAAGCGTGCAGATTCAGCGTGGAGTTGGTTCTTCTACTAATGGTGATGGTGCTTTTGGCGGTTCCATTTCCCTTGCTACTGCAGCACCGTCGCAGAAGCCTTTCGCAGAACTGACAGGCTCTTTTGGCTCTTATAACACATATAATGCAGGAGCCAGCTTCTCAACAGGTCTTCTGTTTAACCATCTTATCTTTGACGGAGCATACCATGAAACGGCTACCGACGGCTTTGTTGACGGCACACGTGGACGTTCCGGTTCTTATTATGGCGGACTGACATGGCTTGGCAACAAGTTCCAGATACTGTATAAGAATATAGGAAACTTCGAGAAGACAGGTCAGGCATGGAACTATATCTCTGGTCCAAACGGAACCGAGTCATACAAGGAAATATGGAACATGGGACTTGGCAGAAGCAACACTCTGCTTGGAGATTATGAGGAGGTAGGCGGCAAATACCAGCTTGTTCCTTTCACATTCCGTGATGGTAGGAAGTGGGACCGTACGACGGACAACTTCTATCAGAACCATAATATACTTTCTGCCACATGGCAGCCTTCAGAGAGCTGGAGCCATAATATTGCACTCCACTATACTTATGGCCGTGGCTACTATAAGGATTTCCGTGGAAACAAGAGTCTCTCCAAGTTCGGCATCAACGAACCAGGCAAAACAGATGCCGTTCGTGTAAAGGGCTTGACGCAGAACACATACGGTGTAGTATACAACGTCAACTTCAAGACCGACGAGTGGGACATCATTGCTGGTACCAACCTCCAGCAGTTCCGTGGCTCCCACTGGGGATATGTTGATTATATCAAGGACGAGGCTCTCGAAAAGAAGTATTTCGGTGCCGACGGCAGATATAAGTATTATGATTCAGATGCAGAGAAAGACGACTATAGCGCATACATCAAGGCTACGTATACTTTCCTGACCCATTGGAATGTGTTTGCTGATATGCAGTATCGCTATGTGCGTTACACGACAGATGGTTTGAATGACAAGTTCTATGAGAAAGACGGTAAGTATGTCAACCAGCGTCTTGACGTAGACGACCATTTCAATTTCTTCAATCCTAAAGTCGGCGTCAGCTATACTAATGGCGGACATAAGGTATACGCCTCAGTAGCAATGTCAAACCGAGAGCCGGAGCGCAACAACTATACCGACAACGGAAACTACCCTTATCCTAAGTCGGAGAAGGTAATAGACGTAGAAGCAGGCTACCAGTATGACGGCAGCAACTGGCATGCAGGTGCAAACTTCTATTATATGGATTATGACAACCAGCTCGTGCAGACCGGTGAGACATCGGATATCGGTGAGGCTCTTACAACAAACGTGAAAGACTCTTATCGTATGGGTGTGGAGCTTACAGCAGGCTGGGCACCGCTTTCTTGGCTGAGTGTTGAGGGAAATGCAACTCTCAGCCAGAACAAGATAAAGGATTTCGACGAGTATGTAGAAGCCTATGATGCAGACTGGAACTACGTTGACCCCGTACACAACCATTATTCGAAGTCTACACTTGCCTACTCTCCGAGCGCAATACTCAACGGTTTTGTAGATTTCCACTATCAGGGACTGAGTGCTACATGGTACACAAACTTCGTCAGCAAGCAGTATCTCAACAATTCCGAGTTCAGCTCAATGCCTTGCTACTCACAGTCTGACCTGCATCTTGCCTACCAGAGCGATGTAAAGAAAGCCATAGGCATAAAGAACGTAAAGATAGGTCTTGACTTCAACAATATCTTCGCTCGCCATTATGCAATCATGGCATACGACTATGGAACATACGTCGGTGGCAAGCGTGGCAACTGGTTCTCCTACATTCCGGCTGCAGGATTCAATGTAATGGCAAACCTCACACTCAGATTCTAAGTGTGCAGCAACACCTATATATAATGTCGAAGCCTCACAGTGGGCTTCGGCATTTTTTTCAGTCATAGCAGCAGAAAGAATCAACTGCGAAAATAATAACCTCAAACAAGATTGACATGCTCGAATATATTTCAGAACATTGGCTTGACATCTTCACCACATTGCTCGGTCTCCTTTATATATGGCTTGAGTATCGTGCGCATATAGCCCTTTGGCTTGTAAGTATCGTAATGCCGGCAATGGATATCTATCTCTACTGGTCGCACGGTCTGTATGGAGATGCCGGAATGGCGGTTTACTATACCGTTGCCGGAATCTATGGCTACATGATGTGGAAATACGGCGCTGCCATAAAGAATATATTCTCAAGTGGAAAGCAGACAGACAAGCTGGAAAAACAGACACTGCCGATAACCCACATGCCGCTACGGAAATATATTCCCGTTGCGTTAGCCTTCTTTGCGGCATGGGCTGCCACATATTGGATATTGGTGGAGTTCACCAACAGTACGGTACCTCTGCTTGATGCCTTCACCAATGCGCTGAGCTTTGTCGGCCTGTGGGCGCTTGCCAAGAAATACATCGAGCAGTGGGTGTTCTGGATTCTGGTAGATGCTGTATGCTTCTATTTGTATATAGGCAAGGGAATACCGTTCAAGGCAGGGCTTTATGGCTTGTATGTCGTTATAGCCATAGCCGGATATTTCAAATGGAAACGGATGATGAGAGAAGGACTATGAAATACGACTGCGTGATTCTTGCAAACGGAGACTTCCCGACACACCGCATTCCGCTTGAGGTGTTGCATGGAGCAAAGTTCTTGTGCTGCTGCGACGGTGCGGCACAAACGGCAATAGAGCATGGGCTGCAGCCGGATGCCATAATAGGCGATGGCGATTCCTTGTCTGCCGAAGTAAGGGAAAAATGTCAGGATGTTCTGCATGTGGTGAGTGAACAGGAGGATAATGACCAGACCAAGGCAACCCGCTACTGTGCATCCCGGGGATTTGTGGATATAGCATACATCGGAGCCACAGGAAAACGCGAAGACCATACCCTTGGCAACATCTTCCTGTTGCCACACTATCTGAGCGACTTCGGCATACGTCCGGCAATGCTTACCGACAACGGATCCTTCATGCCTTGCAGGGGAACAACCTCGTTTGACTCATTCCCCCGTCAGCAGGTAAGTATATTCAACATATCCTGTTTCGTGATAAAGAGCGAAGGCCTGCGCTGGGACTCCTATGCCTATCGTGAGCTTTGGCAAGGCACGCTGAACGAAGCCACAGGCGACAGCTTCACTCTTCATGCCGACGGCTCGTATATCGTATTCCGCACTTATGACAAGAAAATCATTCCTTGATGCTATTAACAGGTAAAATATTCCCGAAATAATAATCATCATCAGAAATAATTTGTATCTTTGTAACCATAATTCTGAAAACAAATAATATTATTAATAACACAAAGCATTATGGCAACAACTGAATTCAAGTATGCTCCAATGTTCCAGCTTGGAAAGGACACTACTGAATATTATCTGCTTACAAAAGACGGTGTGTCGGTAAGCGAGTTTGAGGGTAAGAAAATCCTTAAGGTTTCTAAGGAAGCGCTCACACAGATGGCGCAGCAGGCTTTCCACGACGTGGAGTTCATGCTACGTAGAGAGCACAACCTGCAGGTGGCAAAGATCCTGAATGATGCGGATGCTTCAGAGAACGACAAATACGTTGCTCTGCAGTTCCTGCGCAATGCCGAGACTGCAGCGAAAGGTGTTCTGCCTTTCTGCCAGGATACAGGTACGGCTATCATCCATGGAGAAAAGGGACAGAGAGTATGGACAGACTTCGAGGATGAGGAGGCTCTCTCGCTCGGTGTGTTCAACACTTTCACACAGGATAATCTGCGCTATTCGCAGAATGCTCCTCTCAACATGTACGACGAGGTGAACACCCGTTGCAACCTGCCTGCACAGATTGACATCGAGGCTACAGAGGGCGATGAATATCGCTTCGTTTGTGTTGCCAAGGGCGGTGGCTCTGCCAACAAGACATATTTCTACCCGATGACAAAGGCTACCATCCAGAACGAGGGCACGCTTCTGCCCTTCCTCGTAGAGAAGATGAAGACCTTGGGTACAGCAGCTTGTCCTCCTTATCATATCGCTTTCGTTATCGGAGGTACTTCTGCAGAGAAGAATCTGCTCACGGTGAAGCTCGCTTCAATTAAATACTACGACTCTCTGCCGACAACGGGCGATGAGACAGGTCGTGCATTCCGTGATGTAGAACTTGAGAACAAGCTTCTTGAGGAGGCTCACAAGATTGGACTCGGCGCACAGTTCGGTGGTAAGTATCTGGCTCACGACATACGTGTGGTTCGTCTGCCACGCCACGGCGCAAGCTGTCCTATAGGTATGGGCGTAAGCTGCTCTGCCGACCGTAACATCAAGTGTAAGATCAATGCCGACGGCGTTTGGATCGAGAAGATGGATTCTAATCCTACAGAACTTATCCCAGAAGAGTATCGTCGTCCAGGCGAAGGCACTACAGGTGTTGAAATCGACCTCGACAAGGGTATCGAGGCTGTTTGCGCAGAACTCTCTAAATATCCTGTTAGCACACGCGTAAACCTCAAGGGTACTATCATCGTGGCTCGCGACATCGCTCACGCTAAGCTTAAGGCTCGCCTTGATGCTGGTGAGGAAATGCCTGAATACTTCAAGAATCATCCTATCCTCTATGCAGGACCTGCTAAGACTCCAGAGGGATATCCTTGTGGCTCTATGGGACCAACCACAGCCAACCGTATGGACCCTTATGTAGACGAATTCCAGGATCATGGAGCATCGCTCGTTATGATTGCTAAGGGCAACCGTAGCGACGTTGTTACCGAGGCTTGCAAGAAGCATGGTGGTTTCTATCTCGGAACTATTGGTGGTGTAGCTGCCGTTCTCTCACAGAGCTCTATCAAGAGCATCGAGTGTGTAGAATATCCTGAGCTTGGCATGGAGGCTATCTGGAAGATTACAGTTGAAGACTTCCCTGCTTTCATCCTCGTTGACGACAAGGGCAACGACTTCTTCAAGCAGCTCAAACCTTGGATGCCTTGCAAGAAGTAAAAAAAGCCTCACCCCCAATCCCTCCCCAAAAGGGAGGGGAGTAATTAGACTCTTAGGGCTTAATATTTGCTGACAAGTTTTATCAGTAATAATAAAATGTAGAAAAGAGTATATATATATTGGCGATTTATGTCTTCTATATAAGGCATAAATCGCTTTTTTGTGCTATATTTGCCATCGAATATATAATATTTTCGATTATGAAACATCTAAAGACATTATTTCTACCAGCTATAGCTGCAGTTGCTCCCTTTATGATATCATCGTGCGACCCAAAACCAGCAAAGGGCACGTTGCTTGATAATATTCCAAATATCCTAACCAATGTTGTTGGCGATTCCATATTGCAAACATGGGTAAAGGACAGCATTTCTGTGACTTCTGACTTTGGTCATGTGGGCATAGCTATGCAGCATCCAGTAGATACTTTTTCCGTAACTTCGCAGGCTATAACAGAATATATGAGCGAGATGCTTGGCGGAAAATACGATGGCTCTTATACTTCGCCAAAGGCTGTTATGAAATACTATCATGCCGACCTTATGTCGCAGCTCAAAACTGATTATGAGGAAGTAAAGCGGGCAAGAGGCGACGACGAAGTGAAGATGGAGTGGGATGTCACCTTTTCTAAGGTTGCCGACAACTCCAAGTTCTTTACCTACAAATATACCATGTACAACTATCTTGGTGGCGCTCATGGCACGAGTGCCCTCTTGGGTGTAACCTTCCGCAAGAGCGATATGCGTCGCATGGGGTGGGAGATAGTTCGCAATTATGCTAACGACTCTTTTCAAGAGCTTATGCGCAAGGGCTTGCGTGAGTATTTCGAGGTGAAGTCTGACGATGAACTAAAGAATATGTTCCTAAATCCCGACCATATCTATTCTTTGCCTTTGCCAGAATGTCCACCTTTGTTTACCGACCATGGCATCATGTTTGTGTATAATCCTTACGAGATAGGTCCTTATGCTGCAGGCATGCCTACCTTCACCATTCCTTACGCAGATATCCAACCATATCTCACCACGACAGCTCAAAAGCTCATCGAAAAGCAATAAATCTCTATGCTTTTTTCTATAATAAAGTCTATAGAATACATATTTTTAGCGATTTATGTCTTCCATACAAGGCATAAATCGCTATTTTTATGCCTTCTGTACAAGGCATATATTACTACTTTTATGCCTTCTATAGGTGGCACAATCATATTTCTTTCAAAGTTACGCTGCATTCGGGAATACCCAAATGCAAAACTTCGTATTTGTTTTGTTATTCCGCTCACTTGCAGTAACTTTGCAGACGGTTTCCAAAATGAAAGCTAAAGGGGTGCTGTATCAGTTGATACGGCTGAGATTATACCCGCAGAACCTGATACGGGTAATGCCGACGCAGGGATAGGTAAAACCTCTTTTTTATAGTTTTAATTTTTAAGGTATACATGAAAAGAAATGTATTCTTTTTCGCTGCACTTACTTGTGCAGCAAATCTTTATGCAGTAGAGCCTGTAGATACAGCTAAGGCTGTGATGCTGCAGGATGTTCAGGTAACATCAACTCGTGCTGGCAAGCACACACCAATGGCTTTCTCTAATTTCGACCAAAGCCAAATCAAAAGTGTTAACTTCGGACAGGATATTCCTTATATCCTTTCCCTGACTCCTTCAATCACCACAACTTCTGATGCAGGTAATGGCATCGGCTATACCACTTTGCGTGTGCGTGGTACCGACCCTTCGCGCATCAATATCACATCAAATGGTGTGCCACAGAGTGATGCTGAAAGCTCACAGCTCTTCTGGGTAAACATGGCAGACTTTGCCTCAAACCTTCAGAGCATGCAGATTCAGCGTGGTGTAGGTACTTCTACCAACGGTACTGGCGCTTTTGGTGCTACCATCAATATGCTTACCGAGAATATCGGCACAAAGCCTTACGTAGGTCTCGACCTCAGCGCAGGCTCTTACTATTCTCACAAGCAGACCGTACGCTTCAGCTCCGGTTTGCTCAACGAGCATTGGGGCATTCAGGGCCGCTTGTCTAACATCGGTTCTAAGGGCTATCTCGACCGTGCTTTCACTAAGCTAAACTCTTATTTCCTGCAGGCTGGATATTTCGGCGATAATACCGTAGTAAAGTTCATCACCTGGAACAACCAAGAGCAGACCTACCATGCTTGGAACTATACTTCAAAGTATGAACAGTCTATGTATGGTCGTTCATACAACTCTTGTGGATATATGGGCAAAGATGATAATGGCAACATGATATTCTTCGACAATCAGACCGACAACTATCATCAGCAAAACTATCAGCTCGTATGGAACCAGCGCTTGAATAGCGCCCTCAACTTCAACGTCACAGGCCATTACACTCGTGGCGATGGCTACTACGAGCAGTATAAGCGCAACAAGCCGCTCATCAACTGGGGACTCTCTACAAACCCTGACGAGAAAGGCAACGTGATTGAGCAGAAGAAGATGGGCAACGACTTCTATGGCGCTATCGCTTCGTTGAACTATTCTGCCGATAAGCTCTCAGCTACCTTCGGTGGTGGATGGAACAAATATGATGGCGACCACTTCGGAAAGGTTGTAGGCAAGCCTAACTATGAGTACTATCGCAACAACGCAAAGAAGACCGACTATAATGTATATGGTAAGGCTTCGTACGAATTCTTGGAGGGTATGAGCGCATTCGTTGACTTGCAGTATCGCCATGTCAACTATACCATGCAGGATCCTACCGATAGCTACGGCTCAAATGCCGATGGCAAGTATATCATCGACGACGACTTCAATTTCTTCAACCCTAAGTTCGGTATCAACTACGACTTCTTGCCTGGTCAGCGCCTCTACATCTCTTACGCTATAGCTCATCGCGAGCCTACACGTAACGACTACGAAGACAACCTCGGTACTAAGATGAAGTCTGAGCGTTTGAACGACTTGGAGGTTGGCTACAAATATCAGAGCAAGACCTTCAGCGCAGGTGCCAACTTCTACTATATGGACTACAAAGACCAGTTTGTGCTCACAGGCGAGCTCAACAACATCGGTGAAGCAATTGCCAAGAATGTTGGTAGCAGCTATCGTATGGGCGTAGAGCTCGAGGCTGCATGGATGCCTGTAGACTGGTTCCGTTGGGATGCTAATGCCACATGGTCGAAGAATCGTGCTAAGGATTGGACCATCACCGACAACGATGGCGACCTCTGCAATCTTGGCGACACACCATTGAGCTTCTCGCCAGATTTCATATTCAACAACATCTTCACATTCTCTTACCAGGGATTCAAGGCTATGGTGCAGAGCCAGTACATCAGCGACCAGTATCTCACCAACACAGGCTTCAAGACCATGGAGTGCAAGGATGCTAATGGCAACACCACATACGAAACTCTCTTGCTCAAGAAGCATTTCAACACCAATATCGACCTTAGCTACAATTTCTCTTTGCCTTCAGTAGGCATCAAGAGCATGAACGTAGGCGTAAGCTTCTACAACATCTTCAGCGCTAAGTATGATAATAATGGTTGGGCTGCTCCACAGTTCGTGAAGTCGGGCAATAGCGTCAAGGCTGTCAACGAGTGGGGCGTACGTGATGCTGATGCAGCAGGCTTTGCCGTTTCAGCACCATTCAACTTCATGGCTCACATGTCAATCGATTTCTAATCATATTTTATGGAATATCTCGCAGCCCATTGGCTCGACATCTTTACAACGATACTCGGCTTGATTTATATCTTGCTCGAGTATCGTGCTTCTATAGCACTATGGTTGGTTGGCATCATTATGCCTGCCATGGATGTATGGCTCTATTGGAGCCACGGACTATATGGCGATGCCGGCATGGCAGTCTACTATACCGTTGCCGCCATCTATGGTTGGGTGGTATGGAAATTCGGCAAAAAGCATGGTCAGCAGCAGGCTGGCGACATGCCTATCACCTTCATGCCTCGTAGGTTGTACTTGCCTACCTTCATATTCTTCTTCCTGGCATGGGGAGCCACATATTATGTCCTCATCACCTTTACCGACTCCACAGTTCCGCTCCTCGATGCCTTTACCAATGCTCTTAGCTTCGTAGGTCTTTGGGCTTTGGCTCGCAAATATATCGAGCAATGGTTCTTCTGGATTATTGTCGACATCATCTGCTGTTATCTCTATGTTGTCAAAGGCATACCTTTCAAGGCTGCCCTCTACGGTCTTTATGTCATTATTGCCGTAGCAGGATATTGGAAGTGGAAGAAGATGATGGTAAAATAATAATTCTCGATTTTTTTCGTTTATTCATAGAGGTGGTATCTTTTTGCCACCTTCTAACGAATAAACGAAATGAATAATACATTATTTATATATAAAGCTCTACGCCAGTTTGCCCACCATCTGCCAATGCTCGTTATTGCCTTGGCTTTATTCTCATCGTGTGGTGCCGACCGCAACTTCAAGAAGGGAGAAAAATATCTTGCTCTTGGCGAATATTTCGATGCTGCCACAGAGTTTAAGCAAGCCTACACCAAAACTCCTGCCAAGGAGCGCGAACGCAGAGGACAAATAGCTCTGAAAATGGCTGCAAGTTACGACAAGAGTTTGCAAACAGCCAAGGCTGTAGCTGCATATCGCAATGCCGTGCGCTATAAGCAGGCTTCATCTTCCGATTATCTTGCCCTTGGTCGCCTGCTCCTGAAAACAGGCAGCTACAAAGATGCTGCACAAATCTTCGAGATGGTGCTTGACTCTATGCCCGACAATGCCCTTGCCCAAAATGGTCTTGAGGCAGCACGCAAGGCTCCTGGCTTCAAGGATGCCGGCAGCCGCTATACCGTAAAGCGCATGGATATCTTCAACTCTCGTCGTGCCGACTATTCGCCTATGCTTCTTGGCGACGAGAGCGAACTGCTATATTTCACCTCCACTCGCAACGATGCTCAGGGCGACGAACTTAGCGGCATTACAGGCGCTAAGCCAGGCGACATATTCTTTAGCGAAAAAGACGATAAGGGAAAATGGAGCAAGCCAGAAGTTGTGCAGGGTGGGGTAAATACCGACTACGACGAGGGCGCTTGTGCCTTCTCGCCCGATGGCAGAACCATGTATCTCACTCAATGTTCCACCGACCCTTCTTATCCTCGCTATGCCAAGATTATGACCTCTAACCGTAGCGATGCTTCTTGGGGCAAGGCTACCGAACTGAAACTTTCTAACGACACTCTGTCCAGCTTCGCTCATCCTGCCATCTCGCCCGATGGCGAATGGCTCTATTTCACCTCCGATATGCCGGGTGGCAAGGGTGGCTTAGACATTTGGCGCGTGCGCATCACTTCGGCAGGCTTAGGAGGTGTAGAAAATCTTGGCGAACCCGTCAACACTCCTGGCGACGAGGCATTCCCTACGTTCCGTCCTAATGGCGACTTCTATTTCTCAAGCAACGGTCATCCGGGCTTGGGAGGCTACGATATCTTCATTGCTCGTGTGGGCAAAGACCATCGCTATCATCTTGAGCATCCGGGCTATCCGCTCAACTCTCAAGCCGACGACTTCGGCATGACCTTCGAGGGACCATACAATCGTGGCTACTTCTGCTCCAATCGCAACGACGGCAGAGGCTGCGACCACATCTATTCTTTCGACAATCCTGAAATTGTGAATACCATAAAGGGCTACGTCTACGAAATAGACGGCTACGAGCTTCCTGCAGCCCAAGTATACATCGTTGGCGACGATGGTACCAACGAAAAACTATCCGTGCGCAGCGATGGCTCCTTCACCAAGGTTGTTACCCCAGGCGTAAGCTATCTCATGCTTGCCACCTGCCAAGGCTATCTCAACCATCGCGAAGAGCTAAAAGTGGCTGCTACCGACGAGAGCCACGAGGATGTGCTGCAGTTCCCTCTGGCTTCCATCTCCACCCCTGTGCTCATCGACAATATATTCTATGAGTTCGACCGTGCCGACCTCACCAAGGCTTCTGAGCTCGAGCTCGACAAGCTCGTGGCTTTGCTCAACGAAAATCCGCATGTCACCATCGAGCTTAGCTCGCATTGCGACTATAAAGGTTCGGCAGAATACAACAAGCGCCTGTCGCAACGTCGTGCCGAGAGCGTAGTCAACTATCTCATCGTCCACGGCATAGCTGCCGACCGCCTCACTCCTATGGGCTATGGCAAAGAGCGACCAAAGAAGATTAAGAAAAAGGTGGCTGAGAAATATCCTTGGCTAAAGGTCGACGACGAGCTAACGCCCGACTTCATCAAGGCTCTCAAGAATCCTGAGAAAGAGGAAATCTGCAACTCTCTCAACCGTCGTACCGAGTTCACCGTGCTCCGTACCACCTACGGACTATTCGACGAGAATGGCAACCTAAAGGCGCAGCCTAAGCCAGCCAAAAAGCCAGAATCATCCTCCGACGATGTCGACTTCGAATTCTATGAATAAGACAATAATCACCATTAATGCGCACATTAATGGTGATTATTATATTGGTAATTGGTATAATACTATTCGTAGCGGCAGTTTCGACTAGCCGCATCATGCTTTTCGACTACTCGCAAAAAGCTTTTCGATTAGTCGCATAATATAAACAACTAAAAAACCACATATTCTACGCTTTTTGCCATGGCTTGGCATCGTAGAATATGTGGTTTTACTTATTTTGCACTTCTTATTGGCAAGTGTCGGTGACCTGCAGAAGTAGTGTAGAGGTAGGAATACCTTTAGCCTTTGCCGTTACCTTCACTTTGCCTGCCGCTTGACCAGCTCTGAGGATAAGTTGGCAGCGACCATTGTATGTGGTTCGTGAGTTGCTTCCTTGCCAAGGCTCATGGCTCAGCATATCGCCACTTGCTTGTGCTTGAAGGGTGGCAGCACCTTTGACGGAGAATGTGAGATTTACAGGAGTTGGTACTACGTTTCCTTGTTTGTCGACAACAACATAGTCGATGTATGCCAAGTCTACGCCATTGGCTTTTAGAGTCTTCTTATCCACATTAGCTATAATATGATGAGGTTTGCCAGCTGTAGCCAAGCGGTCGGAAGCAATAACCTTTCCTTCGCTGTCATAGCCTACGGCTTCCAGTTTGCCTGGAATGTAAGGCGTTTGCCAAGTTAATTCAGGAGCTATACCCTTGCCACCTTCTGTAGTAGCCTGTTTAGGTAAGGCTTTTCTGCCTAAGCTTTTTCCGTTAAGGAAGAGTTCTGTTTCTTTGCAGTTGCTTGCCACTTGTATTGTTAGAGTGTCGCTCTCTTTATAGTTCCAATGTTCTTCCAAAGTAATCCACGTCATCTTTAAGTCGTTCCACACTCTGTTTCCTGCTCCACCACGTGGTCGGGTGATGATTTTTGTCATAGGCTTTGTGGTGTAGAAGCTCTTTACGCTCTGTCCTAAAGGTTTTAGTCGATTTGTGAAATCTATTAGTCCTCGTACCCATCCTTTGGCAGGCCATCCGAAGCTTTCGCCAATATAGTCTGTTCCGCCCCAATAGAATTGACCTACAGGATAGCTATGGTCGAAGTTGAAGAAGTCGTAGCCAAAGTCGCCTACAGCCATTTCGCTTTCCATGAGGATTAGCTGTGGATATTTCTCATGGTCGCGATCCCAAAAGCTTTCAAGATAGTTTGTGCTTACCACGTCGGTATAGAACTCGAATTGATGTGGCTCTAAGCTATTGAAGTTTTTTGCATTTTTGCGAGTCTTCGATCCATATCTGTTAGGGTATTGTCCTACTGTTGTTTTGCGTGTGGGATCTAACTCTTTGACGAGAGCAACCAATGTTTTCAGCCTTTCAACACCATATTTCTGTGTTTTTTCTTTCTGTATCTGCTCGTACACCTCATTGCCTACACCCCAGATGAAAACACTTGGATGGTTGCGGTCGCGACGTATCCACTCCTTCATGTCTTCGAGCATATCTGAACAGAAATCAGCCTTTGCACCATAGAAGCTGCCGTTCCATTTGTCGAGCATCTCATCGAAGATTAGTATGCCATGCTGATCTGCCCAATCGAGCACATAGCTTGGATATACATTGTGTGAGAGGCGAATGGCGTTGCAGCCAAGCGAATCGACAATAACTGATAGTCGTCGATGCCATGCTGCATCGAAAGATGCGGTGCCGAGAGGACCGAGGTCGGAATGTAGACATACACCATTTATATATACACGCTTGCCATTTACGAAAAGTCCGTTGTCGGGAGTGAAACGGAGAGTGCGGATGCCAAAAGGAGTGGTATATTCATCATTCTCCAATCTGCTTATAGCTTTGTACATAAAGCCTTCGCCAACGTTCCATAGTTGTGGTTTGGCAATGACTATTTCTTGGGCAAAGGTGTAAGTTTCGCCACTTGCAAAAGGAGCTACAGCCTTTTTGGTTGCTACAACTTTGCCCTGAGGGTCGATGATGTCGGTAACAAGAGTGCATAGAACGCTATCCTTGCTATCATTTTTAACCGATGTTTCTACCCTTACCAATGCTTCGTCTTTGCTTACCTCCGGAGTGGTGATGTAAGTGCCATATCGATCTATATGGAGTGGCGAAGCTATGGTTAGCCACACGTTGCGGTTGATACCTTCGCCATTATACCATCTTGAGCTCTTGGTATCTGTATTGTCATAGTGTACGGCTATTATGTTGTCGCCCTTATGCAGTTTGTCTGTTATGTCGAGCTCAATCTCCATGTAGCCGTTTTTCTTAGCGTTGCCACAAGCTTGTCCGTTGACATAGATGGTTGCCAATCGGTATATACCCTCGAAAGTAAGAATGATTCTTTTGCCATCCCAGTTAGAGTTGTAGGCAAGATGGCGACGATACCAACCTTTGCCAAGGGTGCGGAAACCATTTCGTACTGTTGCGCCATTATTCTTTTGAAATGGTCCGTTGATAGACGCATCGTGAGGTAAGTCGACGGTTTGCCATTTCCTATCGTCAAATGAGGCAGACTCTGCTCCCACAGCATCCATACGCAAGAACTTCCATCCAAAATTGAGCAAAGTTCGTTCGCGTGCTGTTGCTGTGAGTGCAAGCATGCAGCATATTAAGAATAATATAGAAGTTCGTTTCATTATTTTTGATTTAAAAATGGAGTTATATATTAATAATGTTATTCAACTTTCGCAAATGTGGAAGTTAAAGAATTTAAAGAAGTTAGAGAAGTTAAAGCCATATGCTTTATAGCTAAATATACAACCAAAAAGGCTATTGGCTATAACTTCTAACGACCGAAGGGAGTGATAACTTCTTTAACTACTATAACTTCCGTACATGCAAAACATTCAGTAATGTTATTCTTGAAATATAGCTTTGCTTACTTGCTTACCACGTATTTCTTTCCGTTTTGGATATAGATGCCGTTTGTTGGGTTTTCGGTTTTGATACCCTGTAGGCTCACCCAAGCAGTATCATCGTTTTGTTTTTTTGGACGCTTGATGGATGTGGGATTAGAGGGATCTTCGTTGGATACCATGATGCTATATACATAGATGGCGCCACCATTGGAATGGAATACGATGTCGGTTTCGTCCTTGATTTCGTCGCTCACTTGCCAACAGTTGGTGACTAAGTCGGCTGACTTGGTGCCGCCCTTGATTAGCATAAGGTTGGTATCGCTGTGGCTATCAGCATCGGGGGTGATGCCTCGTTCGCCTTTGGCAGACTTGGTGACGATGGTGATATATTGCAGAGGCTTAACCTTTGGTATGGTCATTTTCAGGTTGTCGGCATAGAGGCAGATGTGGTTGCCTGGTTTGATATAGAGGCGGTTGCCACTTGGCGACTTGAAATATAAGCCTTTGGTTTCTTCGATGGTGGTGTTGTTGGCAACAGGCTCCCAAAAGGTGGGTAAAGCGCTGTTGTATCTATAGCCTGTGCTGCCTTTGGCTTCCCATTTGCTGTCGGCTTTGAGGTTGGCTTCGGTGGCTTGGCTTTTTAGTACTTTGAAGTCCCACATGCGTTCAGCCTCTACTTTGCCTACATCCTCGGTGCCTGTAGGCTTCGTAGGTTTTGTGGCTTCAACCTCGTTGCCTTCTACGAGGCCGAGAGCAACGAGCTTGTTGTACATCATTTTGCCGAGATATTCGGTAGACGCTTTGTCGAAGTGGAGCTGGTCGGAGCGCAAGGTTACGCCCTCCATATCTATGACGTAGACATTCTCAAGGTCGTTAGCCACTTGCAGCTGCGCCTCTTTCACCTTGGCGCTATATTGCTTGCTGTCGCTGGTGATGGTGCCGAAGATGAAAGGCAGAGTCTTGTCTTTCTCGTCGCCCGTTTTCTGGTATATGGCGTTGCGCATATACTGAATCATGGTTTTGAAGTTGGTGTAGTAGGCGCCAGCAGCATTGCGGTCGCTCTCGCCCTGATGCCACATTATGGCTTTTACGTCGTAGCCCTGCTGTAGCTTAGAGAGTGTGCCATCTACAAGGTCGGAGAAACCCTCGGTGAGCGACTTGGTGAGCGATTTGCCCGTGGTGATGTCGCCACGATATGCGCGGTTTTCGGCTATCCATGTGGGGTCGGCATACCATACAGGTAGTTTCTCAGCCGTTACGCCTGTTGCTATGGCTGTGCCGCCGTATGTACATTTTACGGCATAGAAGTCTTGTTGCAGGGCTTGCTCTATGAAATAGTTTGTTACATCGCAGAATGCCCAACGCTCTTTGGCGTTGTCGAAGTTGCGAGTGGTGAAGGTGCCGGAGCTTTGGCTCGTTACGTTGGCATAATGCAGATGTTTGTAGCCCGGTTTCAGATAGTCTACTATTTCGCTATTGTAAACTCTGCCGTCGGCATTCGACTGTCCGGCTGTGATGAAAACGCTTGCAGGCTTCTGCTGCGCATTTGCGTTGAGAGCCACGATAGGCAAAGCCAAGGCTCCCGAAAGGAGAATTTGTTTAAGCATATTGAATTAGGTTTTTTTATTGTTTATTGAGTTCTATTTTGTCGATATCAGGCATCCACATGGTAGGGTGGGTGAGCTCAATTTTATTGTTTCCCTTGCTAAGAGTGGTGCTGAAAGAAATCTGCTGAGAATTGTCAACATGGAGCTTGTGGGCAACACCATTAACGTAGGCTATGATGCCACGATTTTTGTTTGGCTTGATGAATAAAGTGATGGTGTATGAGCCACCATTATCACTCCAAACATTATCCCAGATGATGGAATTGGCTGCAAAACCTCCGCCACGAGTTACGAGCATGCCACATGAAGCCTTGTCGTCGTGAGAGTATAATATTTCGCGCTTTCGTTTGCCAAGGTCGTTGTATAGAGGAAGGTAAGCCCACTCAGCTTCGTAGCGTGTGGGCTCGATGCGATGTTTGGCAGTAGCCTTCAATATCAGTATATCGTGGGCAGGGATAGTGGCTGTGATGGAGTCTGATGTGGCTTTGAGGTCTGTATGGGTGAAGACGTTGTGGAGACGAGTCTTACCATTAAGTTCAAGGTCGGATAGTGGCACAGAGATTCGACGCTCGGTGTTGGCAGAATTATAGAGAGCTACTGCACGAGTGGTACCTCGGCGCGCAATAATATCTTTCACCAATACGTATGTACTATCGTGAGCCACTACGGGGTAGGCTTGTAGCGCCAAGGAGTCTTGATTGATGGCTATGAGTTCTTGATTTTTCAGTAATGCCAACGACGAAGGGCGAATCTTGCTGAGGTTGCAACCTATGAGCAATGGTGACGACATCATACACCACATGCCGAAGTGTACTCGCTCTTCGCCCTCCTTAAGGCCGCGGCTAATCTCAAGCATGTCCATATCGTTGAAATGACCACCACGGCAGTAGGCTGATAGTGGCATATTCTTAGCTATGATATTGCGCACGGAATTCCATTTAGGACGTATGTCGCTACTTATTCGCCACGAGGCAGCAAGGTTGGCAGCCCATGTGCCGGGGAAAGCCCAACGGCAGATGTTTATTTCTACATCGTTGCGCCCCGTTTCGTCGATGGCTTTGCATATGGTGGAGTATCGTTCTTGTTCTTCAAGGTCGAGCTCGGTGCCAGCGCCACAATAGTCGATTTTGATGAAGTCGAAGCCCCATTTGTTGAAATATAGTTGTGCGTCTTGCTGCTCATGCCCATATAGTCCTGCGCCAATGCCATTATGGTCATTGTCGTAGATGCTACCACATGTGACGTAGCCTGCATCGGAATATATTCCAGCTTTCAGACCTTTGGAGTGGATATAGTCGGCAATAGGTTTCATGCCGTTGGGAAATCTTGTGGGGTGTGGAATCATATTTCCACAGGAGTCGCGATGACCGAAGAATCCATCGTCGATATTGATATATGTATAGCCCAATTTGTCGAGCCCTAACGCTACCATGGCATCAGTCTGCTTTTTGATTAGCGAGTCGGATATGTTCACATGGTATGTGTTCCACGAGCTCCATCCCATAATAGGGGTGGTGCGATGCTGAGCGTGGAGGAGACAACAGGAAGTTACACACATTATTAATAATAAATTACTAATTTGTTTCATCGTTTTGGAGTTGATGGTTTAAATGAATGGTTATTAGGGTTGTTTCTATGTGCAAAGGTATAAAATGAAAATCGTACAATACTGCAAGATGCTACGCAAACTTGCAATATCGTA
>ENA-ORNT01000068-ORNT01000068.1-human-gut-metagenome-genome-assembly--contig:-NODE-68-length-72154-cov-19.123372_pt1 | contig 72154 bp, 84 predicted proteins | sample MGYA00242120_ERZ509032 | MGnify/ENA primary metagenome ERZ509032 (study PRJEB26280, sample SAMEA2338729) | human gut metagenome | biome: human gut; feature: human-associated habitat; material: faeces...
TGTCGAAGATGACGGGTGATTTCTCCATCTATGGCAAGGCGCGTGCTGCCGTGGTACTCGCCAGAAACAGCCAGCAGAATGCTGCTTACCGCGAGAAGGCTGGCGAATATCTGCAGAGCGTGAACGAATATGCCGTTTACCGCGAGGAAATGGGTCGCTACTACGATACCCGCAAGGCACTCTACAGTTGGAGAAACTATAAGATACCAACCCAGGTATCTGTGATAGAGGCGCTGCAGATGCTGAAGCCGAACGACAAGCAGACCATAGAGGAACTGCAGCGTTGGCTCCTGATGTCGAAACGCACCCAGGTTTGGGATACGCCAGTGAATACCGTGGATGCTGTCTACGCCTTTATGAAGGGCAATGAGAGCAACTGGAGTAGGAAGGCTGAGAATGCCGTGCTGAAACTGGACGGAAAGCTGCTGCCGATGCCGCAGGATTCCACTACTTTGGGCTATGTGAAGACCGAAAAGACGGGCAAGGCATCTAAGCTGAGCATCGACAAAAAGAGCGATTATACCAGCTGGGGAGCCGTCTATGCAGAGTTTAAGCAGCCTGTCAGCGAAATCGGTTCCATGGAGTCGGGCATCAAGGTGCGCCGTGTCATCGTTCCTGCCGAATCTGAGGGTAAGGGCAAGGCGCAGGCGAAGGTAGGCGAGAAGGTGAAGGTAACGCTCCTCATCACCGCCGACCGCGACTACGACTTTGTGCAGATTACGGATAAGCGTGCGGCATGTCTGGAACCGGTTAACCAGAAGAGTGGTTATCAGTGGGGCATAGGCTGCTATGTTTCTCCAAGAGATCATGCAACAAATTTCTATTTCGATCGTTTATCTAAAGGTATGCACATCGTAGAAATGGAGTATTACGTGGATAGAAAGGGCGACTATCAGAGCGGAACTTGCACCGCTGAGTGTACCTACAGTCCGGAATTTGGTGGCCGCACAGAGGCGTATGAATTGAAAGTTAATAATTAAAGTTTATAGATTGATAATTTAAAATAGAATAGTATGAAACGGATGAATATATGGATGCTCTCAGCGCTGTTGGCGCTGCCTGCATCAGCACAGAAGATTACAACTCAGCACGAGGTGGTAGACTGCGGACAGGTGGTGTTCAGCAAGCCTGTAACTGCTGAATTCGTGCTGAAGAATGATGGGCGCAAGCCTTTGGTTATCAATAATGTGTTGAAAAGCTGCGGCTGTACGGAGGTAGATTATCCGAAGACGAGCATTGCTGCCGGCGAAAGTTTCGTCATCAAGGCGGTATACGATGCCAAGCAGATGGGTACTTTCACCAAGCAGGTTTGTCTCTATACCAATGCGGATGAAGAGCCATTCATCCTCTCTATGAGGGGAAAGGTAGTGGGCAGCGTAGTAGATTTCGCTGGTTCTTACGATGAGATGCTGGGTGCCATCAAGAGTGATGCCCAGGAGGTAGAGTTTGATGACGTGAACCGTGGCGATCGTCCGGTTCAGCGCATTCATATCTTCAATCCTACCGATGAAGTGCTGGAGCCGGTAGTGATGCATCTTCCAGACTATCTTCATGCTTTCGTATCGCCTTCCAAGGTGGCTCCGCGTCATTCAGCCGAAATCAGTTTCGTGCTGGATTCCAAGAAACTGCGTGACCTGGGCTTGAACCAGACATCCATTTATCTCGGTGAGCGTCCTGGCGATAAGGTTGCGCCTGAGAAGGAAATCGTGGTATCAGCCGTTCTTCTTCCTGGTTTCGAGAACATGACTCCAGCCAAGAAGGCACTGGCTCCGAAGATTGAGATGTCTGCCACCGACCTCAATCTGGGTAGATTCAATGGAAAGAAGAAACTGAAGGGGGAGATTCTGATTACCAATAAGGGTAAGTCGGAACTGGATATCCGCAGCATGCAGATGTTTACGATGGGCTTGCAGGTGAATCTGAAGAAGAGTAAGATTCAGCCAGGAGAGACCGTTAAGATGAAGGTGACGGCTGTGGCTGCCGACTTGAAGAAATCGCGTGTCAGACACCCTCGTATCCTCATGATTACGAATGATCCTGACCATGCTAAGGTGGTGGTGAAGATTAATGTACAATGATTTAAAAACGAATATCGTGCAGATAGAAATAGATAACGGCAGTGGGTTCTGCTTTGGCGTAACCACTGCCATCAAGAAAGCTGAAGAGGAGTTGGCTAAGGGCGGTAAACTTTACTGCCTGGGTGATATTGTGCATAACGGTATGGAGGTGGAGCGCCTGCATGAAGCGGGACTCATCACGATAGACCATGAGCAGATGGAGGAACTGCAGGGCGTAAAGGTCTTGCTCCGTGCTCATGGTGAACCGCCTGAAACTTATGCCCTTGCCGAACGGAACAACATCGAAATCATCGATGCTACCTGTCCTGTGGTGCTCCAGTTGCAGCGCCGCATCAAGAAGCAGTATGTCAACAATCCAGAGGCACAGATCGTGATTTTCGGTAAGAATGGTCATGCTGAGGTGCTCGGACTGGTGGGGCAGACGGAGAGTCATGCCATCGTGGTAGAGAAGTTTGAGGATGTGAAGCAGCTGAAGGAAACCGGTCAGTTGGATTTCTCTAAAGATATCTATCTTTACTCCCAGACTACCAAGAGCCTCGATGAGTTTCACCGCATCATCGAATACTGCCAGGAGCATATTGTTGAGGGTGCTGTCTTCAAGAGTTTCGATACCATCTGCCGTCAGGTGGCTAACCGCATGCCTAACATCGCTGCCTTTGCCAGCAAGCATGATGTCATTCTCTTTGTGAGTGGCAGAAAGAGCTCGAATGGTAAGGTGCTTTTCAAGGAATGCAAGTGTGTGAATGCCAACAGCTACCAGATAGAAAGTGCCGACGAGATAGATATGAACTGGTTCAAGGATGTGGAAACGGTAGGTATCTGTGGTGCTACCAGTACGCCGAAGTGGCTGATGGAAGAGTGCAGGGAGAAGATTATCAAGGATAGTTCTGCTCTTTTATAGTAAAAGTTAAGGTGTTGATTGTTAGTTAGTTAACCCACTTGCTACCGCGTTTTGCGGTAACAAGGGTATAGGATAGTTTTATCGTTGATTGAAAAACTTAATATGTTGGTTATTAATTAGTTAACCCATTTGACGTTGTAAAACACAACGTCAAATGGGTTTATCTTTTATAAACTGTCTGAAAATAAAACAGGTGATAAATCTTCTCCCGAAGACCTATCACCTTCAAAAAACAGTAATTAACTCAAAATTTATAATCTATATCATTACTACCTTGTTAATATGGTTGCAAAGATACTATATCGAAATATTTTTTCCAAATCGCTTTCATCGAATAAAATAAATTTATCGGTAAAAATGCAGTCTTTAACGTATTTTTGCATAAACAACCCGGCAGTCTCTTTTTCTGTAGCTTATTCTGCTATTGCTTTTTGATATTGTTCCATCAGCCATGCCTTCTGTTCAGGAATGGTCATGTTGCTGTTGTCGAGCGTGATGGCATCATCTGCCTTTCTGAGTGGGGAAGTCTCGCGGTGGGTATCGATATAGTCGCGCTCCTCTACATTCTTCAGAATCGCATCGAAGTCGGCTGGCATTCCTTTTTCCTTCAGTTCATCGAAACGGCGCTGTGCTCTCACCTGTGAGCTGGCTGTAACGAAAATCTTCAGTTCGGCATTAGGGAACACGGTGGTACCGATATCACGACCATCCATCACGATGCCCTTGTCTTCGCCCATCTTCTGCTGCTGCTCTACCAGCGCCTCTCTGACGAAAGGAACGGCGGCAATCGGACTAACGTGGTTGGAAACCTCTAACGAACGGATTTCTTTTTCTACCAGTTCGCCGTTCAGATAGCAGTCTGGGCGACCGGTTGTTGTATTAAACTTGAATGAGATGCTGATGTTCTTCATCTCCTTCTGCAGTTCTTCAGTCTTTACGGCTCCATCTGCTTCGAAGAGCTGATGACGCAGCGCATAGAGAGTTACCGAGCGGTACATTGCGCCCGTATCTACATAAACATAACCTATTTCCTTGGCAAGATCCTTTGCCATCGTACTCTTACCGCAAGAAGAGTATCCGTCTATTGCTATTGTTATTTTCTTCATAATTTCGAACTAACTTTAATGTATAATTTATGATGTATAATTTATAATCTGTAACTTACATTCAGCATGAGGCTGCTGCTACTTACGTGATATTTGCCGTAGGCAACGTTCAGATGGAAGCGCTCCAGGTTGATACCGCCACCCACAGAGAAACCGGCTCCATGACTGCTTTCCTCATCTTCTGAGGTGCTGATTTTCATCTCGTTGGCTCTCCTGAAGTTGTAGCCGGCACCTATCCACAGGCTTTCTGAAAGCAGAATGTCGGCACCTACTACGGCATGATTGCGAAGACCGCTGTCCCAATGGTTCAGGTTGACCAGTGTGGCTGATACCCTGAACGGTGCGTTGACGAATCGTTTCGTAACACCCAACTGCAGGTCGATAGGCATCTTCTCGTATTCATTATCGTAGGCTTTCAGCTGTCCACCCAGATTCTTTGCCGCACATGAAACCGACCATTCCGTTTCAGGGTCGTAATAGTTGATGCCTAAATCCACTCCCACAGCGATAGAATTGTAATCGCCAATATACGAGGTGACGAATTTGGCAGCAATACCACCCGCAAACTTTTCACCGAGCATATAAGAGAAGTAACCCGCAACGGCAATATCCTTTGCAGAGAATTCACCCATTTGGATATTGTTCTCATCCGTCTCTTTCATCTTGCCGTAGTCAACAAACTGAGCCGAAACAGCCCACGAAGCCTTGTCGTTGACAGTACGGTTAAAACTAGCCGAGGCTGTATTCACTCCCGACATATAGTTCATATAATTGAGATTGACCGTCTTGTCGTTTACTGATGACAGGAGAGCCGGATTATGGAATATGAGTGCCTCATCATCTTCTATCAAGGTGATGTTGTCGCCACCCAGAGCAGCTGCATGAGCACTCACCGGCAAGCGAAGGAAATTATACCCCGTTTGGCTCTCTTGAGCATCAATAATTGTCGCAAAAAGCGTCAATATTGCGGAAATTACATATTTTTTCATTTAAATTTTCTAATTCTTTGGCAAAGATACTGCTTTTTTCAATAATAAGAAGTAAATTTGCAATGTTTTCGTAGAAAATAACGAATTAAAACGGAATTTATTGTGGAAATTAAGAAATCAAATAGCGCACAACTGGAAGATAAGCGGGTTACATTTTTCCTGCTAGGTTTGCTGCTGGCTTTTACTTTCATCTTCGTAGGACTCCAATATCAGAGAGGTCCGCAGGGAGAAGATGACTTGTCTGAATCGATGGAAGATCTCTCACAGGATCTGGAAATGTCGGCTCGTCCCGACCTGAAAGATATGGTGAGTGCGGAGGCCGTTTCGGCTCCTGCTTCTAAGTCGATTACCCAGGAAGTGAAGGCTGCTGAACAGCAGCCTCAGCAGGCTCCGGCGAAAATCAGTTCTACAACCAGCAAACTGGTTATCGGCGACGGCTCGGGTGTTGTGGATGGAGCTGAGGTGAAGGAAGCGGTTCCTGAAACTCCTATCGAGAATCCGGGAGCTGAGGCTCCTATCAAACTGACGGTCGTGCAGAAGATACCGCAGTTTCCTGGTGGCTGGTCTGCCTTCATGCAGTGGCTTACCAAGAACCTGAAGTACCCTGTAGCTGCCCAGAAGAGCAAGATTCAGGGTACCGTAGTGGTTTCCTTCATCGTGAACAAGGATGGTAGTGTTGCCAATATCAAGGTAAGCTCTTCGGTAGATCCATTGCTCGACAACGAGGCTTTGAGAGTGATGAAGATGATGCCGAAGTGGAAGCCGGGCATCGATAAAGGCAAGGTCTGTCGCACGATGATTGCCATTCCGGTAGTGTTCCAGCTATAAATTATAAATTGTTCATTGTAAATTATACATTATAAATTATACATTATTATGAAGACTGCAGATGAAATTTTAAGTATGGTAAATGAGTTTCTGGCTAATTTGCCTTACGAAAGAAAGCCGATGTCTCTTTATGAGCCTATCAGATACGTACTTTCTATGGGTGGTAAGCGTATTCGTCCTACGCTCATGCTTTTGGGCTACAATCTTTTCAAGGACAATCCGGAGAAGATTCTGATGAATGCCGTTGCCCTGGAAACTTATCATAACTATACTTTGCTGCATGATGACCTGATGGACAATGCTGATTTGCGTCGCGGTCATGAAACGGTTCATAAGAAATGGGATGCCAATACGGCAATCCTTTCGGGCGACAGCATGCTCGTTCTGGCTTATGAGCGTATGGCACAGTGTGATGAAAAGCATCTTGCCAAGGTGCTGAAACTCTTTACTACCACTGCCCTGGAAATTGGTGAAGGTCAGCAGTTTGATATGGAGTTTGAAAACCGCAACGATGTGAAGGAGGAGGAATATATCGAAATGATTCGTCTCAAGACCAGCGTACTCCTGGCTTGTGCCTTGAAGATGGGTGCTATCCTTGCCGATGCTTCTGATGAGGATGCAGAGAACCTGTATAAGTTTGGCGAGCAGATTGGATTGGCGTTCCAGTTGCAGGATGATTACCTCGATGTTTACGGCGATACCAAGGTGTTCGGTAAGGAGATAGGTGGCGATATCACATCTAACAAGAAGACGTATATGCTCATCAATGCCTTCAACCATGCCAACGACGCTCAGCGTGCAGAATTGCAGAAATGGGTTGATGCCGAGGAGTTCGACCGCAAGGAGAAGGTGGCTGCCGTTACCCGTCTTTACAACGAGATTGGTATCGACAAATTGGCGCAGGATAAGATTGCTTATTATTTTGAACAGAGCAAGAAGTATCTCGATGCTGTCAGCGTGCCTGCTGAGCGTAAGGAGGAATTGGCAAAGTATGCTCAGAAAATGATGAAGCGACAGTACTAATCATAAAGTTCAAAGTTCAAAGTTCAATGTTCAAAGTCATAGATACACATACGCATTTCGATGCAGAGGAGTTTGACGAGGATAGGGCGGAGGCTTTCGCTCGTGCCAAGGAAGCGGGGGTAGGCAAGGTGTTCTTGCCTGCCATCGATGTGAAGACCACACACGCGGTACTGGCATTGGCTAAGGAATATCCAGGCTACGCCTATCCTATGATTGGCTTGCACCCTGAGGAAGTGAAGGCTGACTGGAAGGAGCAGCTGGCTGAACTCCGGAAGATACTGGAGGAACATCGCATGACCGGTAATGCCTGTCAGGTGGGTGGTTCTCCTCAGTTTTCAGACTTGATTGCTATCGGAGAGGTAGGACTTGATTATTACTGGAGCCGTGAGTTCGAAAACGAGCAGCTCGAGGCTTTCGAGGAACAGGTAAAATGGTCGGTAGAAACCCAGCTCCCGCTGATGATTCATTGCCGCAAGGCGCAGAACGAGATGGTACATCTGCTCAGAAAGTATGAGGAAGAACTGCCGGGTGGCGTCTTCCATTGCTTTACCGGCAATCAGAAGGAGGCCGAAGAACTGCTCTCCTTCGATAAGTTTGTATTGGGCGTCGGTGGCGTATCTACTTTCAAGAGCAGCCATCTGCGTGAAGACCTCCCTGCTGTAGTTCCTCTGGATCGCATCGTTCTGGAGACCGACAGTCCGTATATGGCGCCTGTTCCTTATCGCGGCAAGCGTAATGAGAGCGCTTTTGTGGTAGAAGTGATGAAGACGCTCGCCAAGGCTTATGGCGTAAGCGAAGAGGAGTTTGCCCGGCAGACCAATCTCAATGCAGAGCGTGTTTTTCCGCTATCCGTATCCCCAGTATAGGCGGTAAGCGTTCAAAACTCCTTAAATAAACATAAAAAAACAATGAAAGTTATGGTATTTCGGAGGAAAAGCAATAATTTTGCACTTCGAAATTGTTGCAGCGGCATGTTGTGGCAATGAGAATCGTTCTTCGGAATATGGAAAGGTGCTCGAGTGGCTGAAGAGGCACGCCTGGAAAGCGTGTAACCGGCAAAACCGGTTCGGGGGTTCGAATCCCCCTCTTTCCGCTTATAATCAGTTTATTTCTCCTTTATTTATTGCGTTTTTGGTTCTGCCAGCTTTGTTGCGCTTTTCTCCCTTTTGTTTCTCTTTGTTGCAAAATGCGTGCAAAATGCGTGCAGTTAAATCTCGGAAAAATGATTAGAGTGCATTATTATTTGGATGTTCGTGGTGTTCCCGACGGTGGTCTTGCTTCCTTGAAGTTCGATTTCTGCCGTCAGCGTTCCCATTCCCAGCTCCCTGTTGGTATTCGCCTGCTTCCTTCTCAGTGGGATGCCAAGGCGCAAAAGGTGCGTGGTACCATGAACGACGAATCCACAAATCTCTTCCTGCTGCAGCAGATGGCTCGTGTCTCTGAAATCATTCTGAAGCTGACCTCTGCTGGTGATCTCGTTGGCTTGTCGGCTGTCGAGGTGAAGAATCGGGTGGCTGCTGAACTTCGCCCTGATGCTGGTGTCGATAATCGGTTCTTGGCTCGTTTCCGCTCCTATGCCTCGCTGTGCAGGTCTCCTCGAACTCGTGATATCTACCTGGTGACCGTTAAGAAGGTGCTTGCGTTTGACTCTCATGCCGAGTCTCTCTCCTTCGAGCGCATCACGAAAGATTGGCTGTCCAGGTTCGAGGCGTGGCTTGGTACCGAGCAGGGTGGGTGTCCTTCTGTGAATGCTCGCTCCATCCATCTGCGAAACGTTCGGGCTGTCTTCAATGATGCCATCGATAATGGTATCACCTCCTGGTACCCGTTCCGCTCCTTCAAGGTGAAATCTGAGGCGACAAAAAAACGAGCTGTGTCGGTGGAGGCTCTTCGCTCGCTGTTCTCGTTCCCTGGTTTGACCTGGCAGCAGCAGTATGTCGATGCCTTCAAGCTCTCGTTCTGTCTGGTTGGCATTAACCTGGTTGACCTGCTGGCTCTGAAAGATGGGCAGCTTGTCGATGGTCGCCTGTCCTATCGTCGCTCCAAAACGGGGCGGCTCTATGATATCAAGGTGGAGCCAGAGGCTGCTGCTCTCATCGAGAAGTATCACGGCTCCTGTGGTCGGCTTGTCTCCTGGGGGGAAAACCGAAAACGCTATACCTCCTTTACCATGCAAATGTGCCGTGGCTTGAAGGCTGTTGGTTCTGTCGTGAAGGAATGGCGCACCGATGATCTGGGCGTGTATCGTGAAGTGGAGGTGTTCCGTCCTGCCTTCCCGATGCTGTCTTCCTATGTGGCTCGCCATTCCTGGGCGACGATTGCTGCTTCCCTGGATATCCCAAAGGACGTTATCGCCCATGCTCTTGGTCATGGTGGGTCTTCCGTTACCGATATCTATATCGATTTCGACCAGCGGAAGGTGGACGAGGCGAATCGTCGTGTCCTCGATTGGGTGTTCTACGGTACGAAATAAGGGAGGATCCTGTGTAGGATTCTCCCTTTCTCCTGTCTGTTAAGGCTCGATTATTTTAATCTCTGGCTTTCCTGCCGTCGTAATAATCACCTTGTGGCGTGTCATGTCTTGTCGTATCAGCTCGTTGATGTAGCGGTTCTTGTTTGGCTTGGTGTTCAGCCAATCCTCCAGCTCGCTGTCAATGGCGACCCCGATTCGTTTCTGGGTGCGTCCGTCGCCTCGCTTGCTTGACTTGTATTTTCTTGGTTCTGTCATGTTCTGTTCTCCTTTTTAAAAATTAAACTCCCCATTCTTTCCAAGTGCCAGCCTCCTTGCGTTCGTCTCGCTCCTTGGTGTAGATGTCGATGCATTTGTGCACCTCCTTGATTGTCTCCTTCAAATCGAACTCCTTTCCAAGCTCTTCTAGCTGGTTGAGGAGCTGCTTTGCTACCTCGATTTTCTGGTTGAGCTCATGCCCAGTCATGCTGCCTGCTTGTTCTGCTCTCTGTTTCTCGTTCAGCACTACGTAGCCTTCTTTCTCTTTTACGTCGTTGTATGTAGCCTTCTTGTCTTTTCCTTCGCAGGCTCCCTCTAATGTACAGCGTCTCTCTGTCGTTCCCTGGTGTGCTGCCTTGAAAGGGCAGCCGAATGGGTTGTAGCATCTTGCCATGTAGTTCCATTCACGGATGTAATTTGCCATGTTGTCCTCCTTTCTTCTAGTTCGTTGCTTCATTAATGTATTCTGTGGCTTCGTCGATTGCGTCCATTGCGTTCGACAAATTGTCGATGGCTTCCTGCATCGTGTCGCCCTTTTCTCCTTCCTGGAAGGCTTCGGGCAGGTTCTCTAGTGCCGTCTGCTCCTCATCCATGAGCTCCTCTACCTGGTTCTTTATCTCTTCGAGCTTGGTGAGGAGCTCGTTTAATGCCGTTCTTCTTTTCTTGTTCATATTCTTGTTGTGTTTTGGCTTGGTGGTTAGCCCAGCCGTTCCCTTTTTTATCCGATGATTGCCATGTGGCTTTTGATTTCCTTGTATCTTCCTTTCTTTATTCCTTCGTCGAAGCTGTCAGCTCCAAACTCGACCTTTTGGTCGTTTGCGACAAGATATCCGTCCTTGTCGAAGATGTTTCTTATTGTTGCGTACTTGCGTTGTCCCATGAAGTGAAACTCGTCTAAAATCGTCACGATAATCGTGTCTTCTCCTATCTTTTTCTTGAATGTTGCACCTTTTTCCATTTCCTTTTCTTTTGGTAGGGGAGTGGTTGGCTCCCCTGTTTCCTTCTTACTTCAAGTTGGCGAGGATTCGCTTCTTATCGTCCTCTGTGAGCTTCAGCTGGTTCTCTAGCTTATAAACCAGGTAATCTCTTTCTCCGATGATGGCGATCGCCATGCGGTTCATCTCTTCGTTGTTGAATTGGTCAGCCTTCTTGATGAGTGCCTTCGCCATGTTTGTCTTTTCGCCTTCAGCTCCTTTGGCTGCCTTCTCTGCCTTGATTCGCTTTGCGCATTCCCAATCGTAGGCAGCTTGAACACCTCCGTTCTTCTTCCACTCCTTCACCCATTCGTCTTTGTCCAGGTTGCTTGCGTTGTATCCTGGCTCTATGAATGTGTGGTAGCACTCTGGGCTAACCTTGAAGTTTGCTCTTTCTTCAAATTCTTGTTTCATCATGATTCTTGTCTCCTATCTTTAAAATGTTAATATTCAATGTCTTCTATGTCGTAATCAAGTCCTGCCATCATTCCGTTCTCTTTGCGGAGGTTCTTGATGTACTCTTTGTTCTTGGTTGCGTTCAGCATTCTGTTGTATTCGCATTCTGCAACCTCGACTGTCGTTGCGTCAATCTCTTTGTAAGCGATGACGTTTAGCTTCTCTATCATGTTCCAAGTGTCTATGATGTTCTTTAATGCTATTGTTTTCATAATGTTGCCCTCCTTAAAATTTAATGTCTGTGTAGTTGAATCTGCCGAGGTAGAATTCCATTGTCTCAATTGAAAGGAAAGCCTTTATTCGGGTTGCTCTTTTCTTAAGTGTAACCTTGAATGGCTTGTCTGCTGCCTCACCATCGTATGTAATGGTTATGGTTGTGCCGTCCTCGGTTGTAAGAACTACAGGGTATCCTTCCATGATGTTGTCGATGATCCCTGTCATGTGCTTGTATATAAAAGCGTCGCCTGTCTTTGCCATAAAATGCGGCTTTACCGTGCTGCCGTAGGGCTTAAGTTGTGGGAGGCTTGCGCCTCCCTGGTTGTTTTTAAAGTGTTATATTTTCCATTTCTTGTCTCTCGAAATCATTCACAAAGAATGCAGTTGGAAGGTTCGTTTCTTTCGCTCTGTACTCCTCGTCTATTTTAAGGATGCAGTATGCTCTGAAGCGTGGCATCCACTTGCAGATGTATTTTGTGTCGTCGTTTGGCAATCTCCAAACCTTTTGTGTCTTGCCCTCTCCGTTGTACCCTGTGCCGTCCCATCCGTAGAATGTGAACTCTACCTTTTCGTTTGTCTCGGTGAAGTTTCCGAGTCTTCTTGCTTTAGCCATGATTTTTGTATTTTATGACCCTTGGTTAGGGGGTCGTTTCCTTTTCTTTTTCTGATGCAAAGATAATCAATTTTTCGCAAAGTTGTATAACTTTATAGTTATTATAAGTTACAGAAAATCAACTACTTAGCTAAAGAAAGTTATCAAAAAAAAAGACCCCTCCACCTTGTCGGTGAAGAGGTCTCTTTCTAGTTTTTCGGCTTCTTTCGCTTTCTCCAGATCCAAATAATGGCGGTGGTTGCTCCTATACCTATTATTATACCAGCTCCCAGCCAAATGTCCCAGCTCGCCTGCGTTGTCTTGGTGGTTTGCTGGGTGTCCTTTTGGCTGTTCTTTGAATCCGACGAGGAGTTCCTCGTGTTTTTCGTGGATGAGCTCTTTTTGGAGATTTTGGTGGTGTCCGTGACCGCTGTCTGTCCCTTGACCTTTGCCCCTGGCTTTGCCTCCAGCGTGTGCGTCAGCTTTCCGTTTGCCCAGGTTGCGGTGGATTTGTACAGGTCTGTCTCCAGCACCGACGTGGTGTCCTTGGTGGTTCGCTCCAGCTTGGCTTCTGGTACCGCAATCTCAACGGGTACCAGCTTCTGGGTGATCCTGGTGGTGTCGTGGGTCTCCGTGATGGCAGTGTCCTTCACTTGTTCCACCTTCGTTGTCTCTTGCTCTGTTGCCGTCTCTGTCATTGCCTTTTTCTTCGTTGCGCATCCTGCCAAAAGGCATGCAATGCAGATGATGATCAGGGCGAGGATGCTTGTCTTTCGTTCTTTCGTCATGGTGTTAATCCTCATATTTTAAATCGTTGATTCTGTTGAGCCAGCCTTTTTTGAAGACGATCTGGCTCGGGTCTTTTTTTATCAGCTTGTTGATGTATGCCTTTCGTGCGTTCTTCAATGCCTCGAAGAGCTGGCGTTGGTTCGGGTAGTTGTTGACCGCTGCCAGGGTCTTCGCTCCGACGATGCCGTCTGCCTTTACTCCCAGGAGCTCCTGCGGCTTGATGATTCCCCATTTTCCGCTGTTCCAGACCCAATCAACCAGGCTCTCTGCTACCTTCTGGTCTTTGATTTTGTCTGCCTTCCATGTGTCCCAGAAGTTGCACTTGAGCACCATCTTGAAGTCCTCCTCATCGATGAGCTTCACGTCCTTCTCGTCTATCTTTCCGTCTCCGTTCTTGTCGTACCCTACGGTACGCCAGGTGGCGATGGTGATTCCGTACTTGGTTGCTCCACCTCTGTCGTGCTTGTTGTTCGTGTACTTGGCACCTCCCTCCCATTTAATGACGAAAGGTGCGAATTTCTCTACTTGTGCCATTGCTTATTCCTCCGTTTTGGCTTGTTGGTTACTTGGGGAGGTTGGCTCGTTCCTCTCCCCGAATGCTTTTGTGATGCCTGCTGTTGCGAATAGTGAGCCAATCGCACCGATTACTGCAGCAATGCCCATGAGGTCGGTGTGGATGGTGTTCGTGGTGAGCACCTCGTATAGCAGGACGAATCCTATTGTCAACAGCAGGAGGCATCCGATGATCGTTACGCTTACCAAAAAGAACGCCTTGCTGGATGCTCCGCTGTTGGTCTGGATGAGTTTCGTTAAATATGTTGTCAGTCTCATACGCCTTCTTCGTCTGTTCTGTCCATGTAGTCCTTCTCTTCCTGTTCCCTCTTGCGTGGTGGGCTTCGTCTCTCGCATCCGTTGCGGATGCATCGGTTCCAGTTTGCATCCTGGAGCTTCAGACGGAGCTCCATGTTTTCGTCCTTCAGCTTATCCTCGCTTGCTCGGTGCTGGTTTAGGACATCGTAGAGGCTGTCTATCTTCTCGTCCTTCGCTTTCAGCTCGCTGTCCTTTCGCTCGCAGAGGTCTTTCCATCCGCTTGCGTATTGTGCTGTCGCCTTGGCTTCCTCCTGCGATGCCTTGGCTGCCTCCGTTCGCTTCTTGCTGTCGTAGAACATGAAAAATCCGAGGATAGTCACTAATCCTGTGGCGATGGCTTGCAAAATGTCTGTGTTCATCTCTGTGTCGGTCTCCTTTAATTGTTGAATCTGTTATTCCGTCCTTGGGATCCTCCTCTTCGACGGTATTTGGCTATATTGTTAATTTCTTCTGCCGTAAGCCTCGTACAGGTATTATCTGCGTCAGCGAGGTAGTACCCTCCATCATCCCCCTGCGTGAAGATGCAGTCTTCTATCGGGAAGCATTGCGTTCCCTGCTGTTCTTGCATGCGGCATTCGTTGAGGAAGTTGATGAGGTTCTGGCTTCCATGCCAGGTTACCATCGGTCTTCCGCAGATTTCTATCTGCGTCATGCACATCTGGCTCCCGTGCATGCAGGATGGGCGAATCTCGAAATTGGTAATATTCACCACAATCTTGCGGTCGATGAGTTCAGAGACAGGTATGTAGCTGCCTTTGAACCCACCTTTCCACTTGATTCCCAAACTGCTAACCTTCGGCATCGTCTCCCAGGATTTCGTTAATCTGTTCCTCGGTGTAGCCTGCTTCTTTAAGGCATTGCTTCCACTCTTCGATGCTTGGCTCATGCTCGCAGGATGCTGACACGAATGATGCGGTAAGCTCTGTTACCTCTACGGTTCTTGCGCTGCCGTCTGCTGCCTCTGCATCGCTTTCGGTCTGCTGGCGTGTCACCTCGTGCTCGTTCCAATATCTGCGATACTCGTCTGTGCCTGGGTTAGGCAATGGGAGCTTTTCTGTTCTCACTCCGCTTGTGTGCGGAGTATCTGTTGACTCTGTTAAAAACTTCATAATAATCCTTTCTTATTTTTTTGTTTAACATATACGCATCTCCAAACTTCAATATTCCGTTGTAGCTGGCGATTACGCTCATTTGCTTGTGAATGCGAAGAGGACGCTTGGTCATGACTCTGAGCCTTTTCCTGTATCTCACCACGGTAGATTTCCTCACTCGGTTGCTCTCTCGGTTCACAGCCCATCCGCAGAAGTCGATGCGTCGGCTGCCTATCGGAAATAGGGCTATCTTGCCGTATTGCAATCCGAGTTCAGCGGCTTTCTGTTTCAAGCCTTCAATAACTCTTGTGGCATCCTGCTTGTTGCACAGAATCACGGTATCGTCCACGTTTCTTGCCAGGCAGGGCATCTTCAGATCGCCCAGGATGTACCTGTCCATGTCCGTGAGGTAGAGGTTTCCGTTGTCCTGGCTTGTCACCGCTCCTATGGATATTCCCTCCTCCGATTCGGGCAGGTAGGCATCGATGCACGCCTCCATGAGCTGTATGGCTCGTTCGCCCTTGTACTTTCGCCTTATCTTCTCCTTCAGTTTCTGCTTCTTGATGGAAGGGTAGAAATGATGGAAGTCGGTCTTTATACAATAATCAAGTTCTGGGTGTCGGTAGAGGTCTCGCCTTACCTGCTTGTTGGCTTTCAGCGTTCCCCTGCCTTTTATCGCCCCGAACGTTCGGTTCACGAACAGATGCTTGATGTTGAATGCCGTGACGAGAGATTGGTACACGATGCGTGTCTCTACGTCCACCACGTGGATTTCTCTCCACTTGCCTTCTGTAAAGAGCATGAAGGTACGTCCCTTGTCTGGCTTCCATGTTCCTGCCTCCAGCTTGGATTGCAGCTTACGCAGGTTTCCGTCAAGGTTGAGAGCGTAGTCTATCACGTCGGCTCTGTCGCCTTTTCCGTCGCCTGTGCTTATCTTCTTCCAGGCATTGAACAGGGCATTGAAGCACACGATGTCTTCATACCGTATAATGGTTCTTTTCATGTTCCTCTTCTTGTTTTTTCGTTAACTCCTCTATTCCAATTTTCATCGAAGTTCGGCTTTTGGTCGCTTCCTTCTCTGACGGGTGGCTTTCGTGCCGTGCGTACAAATGCTTCCATCCGCTACTAGTCAACCGTTTATGTAGCTTGTTTCACTCGTTCCTTGCGGTAACGGCTGGCGAAAAGTGCCAGCAATTAGTGGGGTATCTGCTGTCTGTGGCGGTTACTTAACCGCCTAGAAAGAAGTTACGGCATACACGATGCCGGCTTAGTACATTTTCGGTTTCCCTACGATGCAATATCTTTTCCGTCTTGCTACAATCTTACTTGGGAGTTAGGGCAGACCCGTTGTTCGTGTTCGAATTCGACACATCGTTGTTCGAGTTCAGAGCCGAAACACCGACATTGGAGCCGTTGTTCGCACTACCAACAACAACAGGGATTCCAGCAGTACCTTTTTATATTCGCCCGCGCTCTCCGAAAGCTCTACTGTCCCATTGGGGCGTGGGCGGTGTGCCGTCTTGCGACGGACGATTTCGATTTCACGCAGCCTGCGGCTGCTCGGTTTCGGCTTCCCGATTAAACGACCACCGTACCATCGGGTGTCGTGTCGGTCGGATCATCGGAAGCGAGGGCAGACCCGTCGTTCGGGTTCGAATACGACACATCGCCGGTCGAGAACAGAGCCGAAACACCGACATAGGAGCCGTTGCCCGCACTACCAACAACAACAGGGATAAAATTGGATGTTACGTCTGTCTTGTTGAGCCAATAATAATCAAACAAGCCCTTGCTGTCGCTGCCTCCCACCTGAGTTGGGAACATGGTGTCCTCGAAGTTCTCCATGATGTAGCCTGCCTCCTGGCAGGCATCACAGATGAACTTGTGGTTATCGTCGGTGGCATCCCAGCTTACGCAGGTATTGATGTCCTTCGCTACATACCATTTGTGTTTCTTCTTCAGCGCACCGCTACATCTTATCCACCACGGACCAGCAAGGAATCCCTCTGCCCAGAGGAACTTGTAAGGCTTATACTTGATGGTTGAACCATCCTTGTACGTGAAGGTCTGTTCTGCAAGCTGTCCCTCCATACCCTTGATGGCATTGGTTACGCCATTGATGTATGGCTGCGCCACGCCAGTCTTTCCGCTCTCGGCATTAGGAGTAGCGCTCCACTTATTCCAATCAAAGCCTGTAATGCCGTAGAATGCCTGGCTGTTGTAGCTCCGCTTCCACATGAAGAACATCTTGCGGTATTCGTTGAAGTCCTGGATGGCGATGGCTCGGAAGTTGTCACCCATGTTCTTGGCATACTCGTGGAACTGCTGGATATTCAAGCTCTGCGTGCTCCACTTGCCTGCGTTCGATGTGAGAATCTTTTTGCCTCCCTGCTCCTCTACCTCGCCTGCGTACATAGGAAAGAATCTGCGACGGATGTACTTGTAGCCCTTGACAGAAAGTACGCTGTACTTCTCTATCTTGGTGTTGGTCACTGCGTCGTACTCGTACTTGCGGTAGTAACCGCCAATGCGTACCATGCACGGCATTGAATAGTCATCGAGCGTTGCTGCGAGTCCGTCGATGGTCTTGGTGGTGTCTTCGCCATTAAGGTACGCCACGATCTGGCTGTTGCGGTTGATGAGGCAAGGGAAGAACAGGGAGAAGATGCGGTTCATCATCTCCAGGTTGTCGGTTGCCACCACCGTACCGCTTGCCTGTGCGCAGAATCGCTTGATGGTGATTCGGTTCAGCGGAACGTCTGGATAGACTCCTGCGCTGTTTGGTGCTGCCGCAGCAATGTCTGCGATGCTGCACTGCTTGATGGCTCCATTCTGAGCCACGAGGAAGGTTTCTGTTCCTTCGAGAAGGGAAACCTTTGGATACTTTGTAAATTGTGTCATTTCTTTATCCTTTTTAAAAGTTTAACATGTTATTTCTGTATCGTTCTCGTCGGTGATGGCGTTTCCGCTCTCATCTGTGAGCGCTTCCGCTTCCTTGGCGTGGATGGTGACGATTCTTGCTGCACCCGATGCCAGGGTAGGTATAACCTTCACGATAATATCTCCTGCCGTGGAAGTCTTCACGTTGCCTGCCGCATCTACCAGCGCATCTCCGCTGTATATCTGGTAGATCATCGAGCGGTTGGCTGTGGCTGGCTGCACATCCGTAGGTGCTACGTTGATGGTGGCTCCTGCGAGCACCGTCACTTCCTCCATGGTGGCTATTCGGGCAGGAATACTTGCCATGGGTGCTACGCTGCCCTGCTGCTGGAGTGAAGCCAGCAGACGGTCGATTTCCGCACTCTTGGCTTGCAATCCGTCATAGATAGCCTGGTAGTCGGCTGTGCGCTGGGTGTCGTTAGCCTTGCGCTGCGTCTCTGCATCCTCTCGCTGCGTTTCGTGATTGCTTCGGTCGGTCTCGCTCTGCATGCGCTTGGTTTCCGCATCAGCTCTGTTGGATTCCGCAGCCTTGCGGCTTTCCTCTGCCTTGGCTCTCGCTGCTTCTGCATTCTGTCGGGCGGTCTCGTTAGCCTGTGCGGTCACGTTCTGCTTGAGGTCGAGCCATGCCTTCCAATTCACAGAATCATTATCTGGGTTAGAGGTGTTGCCTGCTTTCTTGGAGCAGTAGATGCCCTTGGCGGTATGCACCAGGTCGTTGACGTTGTAGCCTGTGACCGTCTCTCCTGTGCTCGCCTTGGTGTACTTGTATCCGCTCACCCAATCGCCCTTGTCGGTAAAACCGACGATACCTAATTTTACTTTTTCCATATTGTTCTTTTTTAGAGTTTCAATATCAGTTCGTTATCCTCCAGGGCTATGCGCTCCTCGATGTTGGATCCTGCGTCCGTTACGTACAGCTCGTTGTCGAGAATCTCGAATGTCGGATACATCATGCCGCCTCGGGCGATAATGCCCGTATCCTCGTACTGCTTGGTGGTTGTGTTCCACTTCCACCAATTTCCATTTTCGCCCTGCTTCTGTGGATGTTCGTTAAGCTCCTTGGCGAGGTCGGTCTGCGCCTTGGAGCTGGTGATGGCGGCTTTTGCATCCGTCTCTCGCTTGGTTTCAGCCTTTACTCGACCGCTCTCTGCCGTCGCCCTTCCGTTTTCAGCGGATACACGCTTCTTCTCTGCCTCTACTCTCGCTGCCTCTTGGCTCTGTCGGGTGGTCTCTTTCTTCTTTCGGGTCTCTTCGTTGGCGTTTCGGGTGGTTTCTGCCGATTGCCGAGCTGTCTCTTGGCTCACCCTCGTAGCCTCTTGGCTTTTTCGGGTAGTCTCGTTGCTGTTGCGAGTGCTCTCTGCCTGTTGCCTTGCCGTCTCTTGCGATTGTCGGGTCTGCTCAGCCTGTTGGCGTGCGGTCTCGTTCTTCTCGATGGCTGTCTTGCTCGCCAGGGTGTCCTCGGTGGCTTGCTTGGCGGCAGCCGTCTGCTGCTTGCTTGCGCTTACAGCATCCTCCACCTTCTTGCGCTCTGTCGTGAGGTCAGTGGTCGCTTTGGTGACGCTGGCTGCTGCCTCGTTGGCTTTTCCTGCCGCTTCTTTTGCTGCAGCCGTTGCCTTCTTCGATTCCTCGATTTCTATGTCAACGTCCTTCGTCAACAGGGCGAGTGGGGCGATGACCTGCTTCTGCACTCCGTCCAAGTCGTAGAGGGCTGGCATCGTCTTGATGCCGTCGAGCGATGTCGCCAATTCGCAAGAGAAGATGTTCTTGCTGTGTCGCATCAAGTACTCGTTGAATTTCGGCAGGAGGGCAGCGCATAAGGCTTCGAACTCCTCGTTTGTTGTTGTCTTCTGCTCTAACATAAAACCTCCTTGTTTGTTGGTGTTAGACTTCCTTTTCCAAAACCTGCACAATCTGACCGTATGCACCTGCTACAAGCGCATCGTTGATTGTCTCCTTGATGAGAGCCATATCCTCTGCCTCCAACTCAACCTCTTCTGGATGCTCCTGTAGCTGGACGCATATTCTATACGCTCTCATCTTGTCTGCAGGTTCGAGAGGTTTCTTGCTACCAGCTGCGTAAAGGTAGAGCCCGATGGTGTCGCTCATCATCTGTGGTTCACCCTTCTCGTTCTTTAACTCTTTACCATCGTAGCCTTTCATGGCTACCTTAAAATTTCTTTTCATAATTTCTATTTTTTAAGAATTAAACATTTTACCAATCTCTTGGACACTTGTACTGCGTCCAACATCCTACCTTGGTATTTTCTTCACCAGCGATATTAACATCTCGGTGATAAACGAAGATCATGGCATCGCCTCGGGAATCTATAACCAAATCTGTCGTGTTAGAACCTCTATTATATAGGATGAAAGAGGTGCGAATTAGACCTTTCGATGTTACTGAAGTGTTGGATCTGAGATGTACGGCACCATTATAATCATTTTTTATGAAAACAACATACCCATCATCCTCTTTGCTCATCGAAGGTAGCTGATAATAACCGCTTCCGCCCAATATCACAGAATTAGTGCCTTTTGGTATGGCGACGGGTGAGCCATATGAGCTGCCTCCAGAGGATAGTCTTGCGGTTTTAATCCTGAGACCAGTTATATATCCTCCTAGCGTCATATCGAGTGCCACGTTGGTAACTGCTCCCTTTGCTCCGCAAACTACGGAATAATTCACATCACCGAAGAATTTTGAGCTCTCTTCGTTTGTAAACCTTGCAACAGCTCTCGCTCCTGTTGATGCAGGCAGGACATTGCCGCCAATGCCAGCAAAGACCTTGTGGGTGTCATTGCGCAGGACAATATAGGCATCATTATCAAACCCCTCGTTGGTAAGACCATCACCAGATATCTTCATGCCGGCAATCTTACCGGCAATCGTCTCCATGGATCCGTCGGTATTGATTTTGAAGTACTTGTTGGCAGTAACAACACCTTCGAGAGAAATCTGGTCTGCTCTGATGCTTGCTTTAGAGATTCCGTTTGATATCATCGTCTCAATGGTAGCTGAACTGATAATCTTGCCGTCCACGTTGCTAATCTTCGTCTCCAATGCTGTCTTGTCAGCCGCGACGAGTAACCCCGACTTGCTGATGTTTTTGACGTTTCCGCTCGCATCGAGGGTAATCTTCTTGTTGAAGAGATTTGTGAAATACGTCGAGACTGATAAGCCACCGCATTCACGTAGCGTTCCATCGGAATAGAATGCTCCTGCAGCAACACTCCAGGAGTCTGACTTTTGCTTGACTAAGCTGACTGTTGTGCCATAGTCGCTCCGAATACCAGAATCTATACCATCGATGTATTTTCTGACCTCCTTGTCATTGCTGTCTATCTCACTACTGAGAGCATCCTGCGCTGCCGAGAGTTCTTTCTTAGTTGCTGCTTTCCCGACTGCGGTGCTGATGCCATCAACGGTTATTGTCAATTTCGCCAGGGCTGCACTCGTCTTGCCTGCAGTGTCTTTGACGCTAGAAACCTCCAGCTTTATGGAATCGATGCTGGTTTCAATACTTGACATTCTTTTTTCTGTGCTCGTCTGCCAACTATTGAGAATGTCGATTCGACCAGCTTGTATATTTATCCGAGAGGACAGCTCTGTTTCTAGCGCCTTGTCTTTCTCCGTGACGGACGCCATGATTTCATTCTTGGTCATACTGATTTCAGATCTGAACGATTTATCTAGCGCCTTGTCTTGCTCATCAACGTACGCTCGGATGCTCTTCTTCTCTGCGTCCAGCTCTATGCCCAGCTGCGTTGTCCTGCCATTAACCTTATCGATGTTCTCCCCCAACAGCTTGATATTACTTGCTGTCTGCAATATCTGCGTGCTGACCGTCTTCTGCAGGTTGTCTATCGGTTTGTCTGTCATGGCAAGGAATGATAACAGCATATCTCCTGTATATCGAATGACGAAATCTCCTCTTCCGTTCCACTTGCCTTCCAGCTTTATAAACTGCCATTCTCCCGAATAGGCAATATTGACACTCTGCGCTGCCAGTTCGTTCTTCTTGCCCTCGACAGCGGTATTAGGCGAGAAACCGATGGTCATTGTTCCTGCTGTCTTAGCATAGACCCTTGCGCTGATGTAGAGTGTGTCCTGTACCTCGGTGTAGCCGTCTGCCGTCACACCCATACCCTCATCGGTCTTGGTACCCGATGGCTTGTTGTATTCCTTGTGAGTTCCTGGCTGTCGGATAAGGGCATTGACTTGCTTCAGTCCGCAGTTGATAATTCGCAGCATGTTCCTGCCCTCGGTTGCCTCGATGAGGACACGACGGTTTCCGCTTGCCGTAACTTGTCCGTTAACCATAACGGGCATTCCTCCGCAAATCCAGATTGCGGATTCGTCAGTTTCGTCAATCTCCCAACCGTCTATGATTAGGCTATCCGAATCTTTGCCTGTTGCTGTCAGGAACGTACCGTTATGGATGTAGTTATCCTCGTTTGTCAGCTCGTAGGTTGTCTGAGCAAAACGGGTTGCAAACTGATTTTGCAGCATCTGAAATTTTGTATCGATGCTCTCGCCTGTGCGTCGCAGTACGAGATCGCCTGTTGCATAGAGGTTCTGCAGCAATTCTCCAAATCCTGTAAGATCACCGAATGTTCGGTGATGTATTCCCTCCAGGTTGCCGAGCCTTCCTTTCAGACAGTCCTCTGGGTCGGTTTTCATACCGTATAATATATCAAGATATGGTGCTGCCGTTCCAACAGTGATAATCTGCATGATACCCTTGCGGTCTGGGTCGCTTAGGTTGTCAACTCTTACAAAGGTATCTTTCTTCTTGATGAAGTTGGCTGGTGTCGCCTCTGCCACGCTGCTGGTGAAGTTCTTGAAGCGCACCCAGTCCAGGCGGTTCTCTCCATCGGCTGTGCTTCCGCATCCTGCCTCCGTGATTACCAGCTCGTAGCTCTTGGTCACGTAGTAGTCATTGCTGCTGTCGGGCATTCCGTTGTATTGCTGCACCATGATGATGTCATCCTTGCGGAATGGGTTGTATAGCTTGCCGTCCTGCGTGTCGAGATAGACGGTGTCTGTCTCTGCGTCGTAGTGGTCAACCTCCATCATGCCTGTGAAGATGCGGTTGTCGTTCTCGCCAAGGAGCTGGGATATAATCATTTCGTAAACTCGGAGCGAGCCTCGAACGATGAGGTTATCGAACTCCCCTGTCCACTTGTTTTCTTGCACCCCTGCTGCATTGGTGATGGGCTTGTTGTAGATGCCCCATCCCTTGCCTCCAAGGAATCCCGATATGAACTCCTTGCTGAATAGGTCGCCATCAAAGGTGGAGTCGCCCTTCACGTGCAATGCTCCTACGGTCGCCATCGCCCATGCGATTATCTCGTCGATGCAAAGTTTGTATGTGCCTTTCTCTTTGTCCTTGGTGGCAATGACAAACCCCTTTTGCTCGTTCTCGTTGAAGTCCTTTGATGTCAGCTTCCCTGCTGTCACGCTATTGGCGATGATGTTTCCGTCCTTATCAAACTTGAAATCTCCATCAGCATCAAAATAGAAATTATTGCCTACGCTGATGGTCTTCGCTGCCTTTATTGCGTTGGCGAAAACTTCACGGAGGCTTGCCTTTCCGTTGCCCTCGATAGAATATTCGCCTCCCTTGCCGAGCTTGATTCCTTGCAAGAAGGTTATGATGCCTTCTGCTGTATCGTCTACAAGTTTCGATAGAAATCGCTTTCCGACGATGGTGTCTATGAGGTTTCTGATTTTGGAAAGTTGCAGCTCTTGCTGGTTTTGTATCTGCTCGTTCTTGTAAACGATTTGGCTTACTGTCTCAGCGAGTGTATCGCTTCTGCTTCCTGTCTTGCTCTCTCCGATAGTGAGCTCTCCCTGTGTGAGGTCTTCAAGGTCTAGCTCCCATCCGATGATGCGGCTTTCCCTTGCGTGGTCTTCTGCATCGAAGTACTCGGGTGCTACGAGCTTCACCTTGCTGCCGTATGTCAGCTCGATTCCCTTCTGTCCGAAAAGGACGGGGTTCTTGGTTCCTGTGTAGGTACCGCTGTCCACCTTCATCTTCTTCATGTCCTTCTCGGCTTCTGCCTTCAGCTCCATTTCCGCTGCCTCCACCAATTCGTCATCAATGAAGGTAATGTCCATGTTGTACATGTAGAGCGTGTCTCCGACCGCTGGCTTCATTGTCTCGTTCGGAAGTTCGAGGGTGTATGTGTCGTTCCTCGTAATCTCGAAGAGCTGCTTATCTTCGGTGTCTGCATCTGGGTTGAAGTGTACCTCGAAGTCCATGCCGTTCAGCTTACCGCTCTCGAAGTGGATGCTCAGCGGCTTGTTCTCTTCCTGCGTCTCGTAGATGCTGTTGAAGACGAAAGGCGAGCCGTCCTGGAGTTTCGCCTTGAATCGGTATGCTGTCCAATAGGTCACGTTGCCTGTGTCCGTGTCGGTGGTCTTGGCTGCTATCTCCGTGACCTCCGTAATGGTAAGCAGTGCCCTTGGGTAGATGTCCTCGTATGTCTTTACGATGTCTGTGATGTCGTCTGGATCCAGGTTCTTGTCGCTGTCAATGTATGGCGTGCCGATTGGCAGCTGGAGGATGGTGTCGCTGACGCCTTGTATCGCTACCTCGCTCTGTCCGTCTATCGGCTCCGTGTAGAGCTTGCTGACGTATGCCATGGCAAGATGGGAGAGTGTGACCTGCTGGCTGCTTCCTGCCAGCTGCTTGGTCTTGCCGGTCAATGCGTAGCAGTCCCTGCCGTCGTTCACGCTGCTCGTTCCGTCTGAGGTTATGCCGATGAACTCGATACCTGTCTCCGTCTTGTCTGCCAGCGTCACCCTGGTGCTTGGGGTGATTGCTTTCTTCTGAAGCTGCAATTCCTTGAAACTGAAAATAGGGTAGCTGTCTCGCTCTATCTTTACCATCGTGGTCTTGCTGTCTTCTGTCTGTCCACCTGTTTCGTCTCCGATGATGAACTGAACGCCTGTTCCGTTCTGAAAGCCGATTGCATCTACCATGCTGCCTACCTCAATCTCGAAGACTGGGTTATTCCAGGACACCGTCTGCCCTGCTGCAGGGTTGGTGTATGAACCGCTTACAACCTTGAATGTGAACGTCTGCCCTTCGTACTTGCTGTAGCTGGTTATCTTGATGCGTTTCTTCTCGCTGAAGAAGTTCTTCGGCTTGTTGGTTGTGAATCTTACCTTCGTGCCGTAGAGGGTATGGAATCCGTCTATCGTGAATGGATTCTTCAGCTTGCGCCTGTAGTTCTGGTTGAGGTTGCGGCTTGATCCGAATGCGTAGAGGCGAGTGCCATGCTCCTCGCTGTCCTCGCTTCTGCTCAGTCCGTTCAGCTCCTTGCCCTGCTCCAGCGTTATTGTCTGCTCTCCCTGCTCGCATCTGCCGAAATGGATTGTATTCTCGGTTATCCACCATTCTGTGTCGAACGCTTCGGCTATCTTGTCGAGTGCCGATAGCAGGGTGGTGCTGTCGTATGCTATCAGCTTCGCCTCGTTCCTCTTCTCTACGTCATCGTGGATATAAACGAGGTATTCCTTCCCTGCGTAGGTGTAGCCGATGTTGGCTAGATTGTCCGTCAGAATACCTGCATGCGCCTGCAGGGTGTCCGTGAGGCTCCATTTGGCTTCTTTTCCGTTCACGCTCCCTCTTCTGAAGAAGATGATGCGGTTCTTGAATTTATACCATGGGCGGTCTAGGCGCAGCTCGTAATCGTAGCCGATGTCCTTGCTTGCCTTGGTTGGTGTTGGCAAGTTCACGACCTCGAATCGTCCGAGACTTTCGATGTTGGTATAGAATCCCTTCTTCAATGCCAGGACGGAATCGCTGGAAAAGTTCACGGTGATGAACTCTTCCTCCTGCTTCTTCCATGTATACGTGCTTCCGCTGCCTACATGGATGGTATATGCCTTGGCTTGCGCCCTGTTATAAAGTTGTATCTTCATAATTGTCCGAATCCTTGGTTCCCCTGTTTGCTGGGTTCGGCTCGTTCAGCGTGAGGCTGAATGTCGCCATTCCCTTGAAATATGATTTGAATTGCTTGCAGCTCTTGTAATCGCACCTGTATACCACGTCCTTCTCGTACTTGGTTCTGATGTTGATGCGTCGCTTCTTCAATTCCTTCTTGAATGCGATGAGCTTCTTGAACATGTCGTCCCTGCTGGTTGCGTAAAGCTGGACGAATAGTGTGATGTCCCGTTCGTCCACCTTTGGCTTCGCCTCCTTGCGTATCTGCTTTCCGTCCTCTGTGGAGGATTTGTTGCTGACCGCATCCTTCAGCGGCTCTGGCTCTACCAGGGAGCAAAGGGAGGAGTCGCTTAAGCAAACGCCCCACATGCCGAATGCGTCCATGTCGTTAATGAATAGTTCGCCTTTTCTGTTCATGCCTCTGTCTCCTTATAACTTTTCGGTGTTCTTTCTTATCTTCTCCAGCTTCTGGTTCATCGATGGCAGCTCGCTGGTGTGTCGCTCTATCTTTTCCAGGTACCCGACGGCTTGGATCTGCATCTCCATCATGTCGTCCATGTTGCTGCGGATAATGGCTGCGCTGTTGGCAATGATGGCGTTGTTCTCCGCTTGCTGCTGGACAGCGTCCGCAACAATGGACAGGCTGTTCTGTATGCTGGTAAGCCTGCCGTTTGTCTCGTCCTGCTGGTCTTGCGTAGCACCGCTGAGAGTTGCGCTGGTGCTGCTCTGCGTGTAGTCTTCCTTTGGGTCGATTCCTGCGGCAGCGTAGGCGTTGTCTCGTGCTTGCTCTCCCTTGCGGTAGGCTTCCTCGTATTTCTTCTGAAGGTCTGCCTTTTCGCTTTGCTCGAGCTTGCCGTCTGCCATTGCGCTTGCAAACTGCGTGTACCAATCCTGCATATCCTTGGCGAGTGTGGTCTTGGTGATGTATGTAAGAACTGCTTCTTCCATGTACTCCTTGACCTTCTTGGTTGCGTCCTTCACTCCCTTGGTGGTGTCACTCAGCAGCTCCTTCAATCCGTCCCTGGTGTTGTCGAAGGACAGGTTCGTCACTGCCTCGTTGTAGTCGTTCTGCAAGTCGATGAGCTTCTTGTAATACTCGATGTATTCATCCATGTTGCTGGCGTTGCTCTTGTAGCCGTCGTTGCTGGCATTCTTAATCTTAGACCACAGGTCTGTCGCTTCGTCTGCCACCTTCGCCATCTGTTCGCTGGTAAGGTTCCAGAAGTCCGAGGCTGAACGGACGCTTTCTCCTGTGATTTGGCTGATTCGCTGCCAATCAGCGGAGCTCATGGCATCGTTAATCTTCTTGTCGGATGAGTGCTTGCCTCCTATGCCGATGAATCCGTTGCTGTATGCGCCACCTGTATCTCGCAGGATCTTCTGCTTGTTGGCGGTGGCATCCTCGAGGTTCTTCTTGGCTCGCTGGTAGGTGTCGGTGGCTTCCTGTCCTGCCTTGTCTTTCATGACCTCTGTCAGCCTTGTTACGGCTGATTCCAGGTCTTGGTTGGATTGGGTCAGGTCGCTGATGGTGTCCTCGATGCTGGTGTCGGCACCGAATAGCTTGCTTCCTGTAAGGCTGCGGAAAACTCCACCGACCGCTCCGAATACCGATTGAAAAACGTTGCCCACGAACTTGAAGAGTCCCTGCTTCTGTATCGCATCAAGCAATGATAGGATGGCACCGATGATGCCTCCAATCTTCGAGCCTGCCTCTCCGAATACGTTTGCCACATTGCTGGCGACGTTGCCAAGTTCTGAAAGGCTCATCTCGCTTGTGCTGCCCAGCTGGGTTATTGCCTGCGATAGCTGGATGAGGTTGTCCGTGGTGGTGTCGAAGCTCTTGTCTCGGTTCACCTTGCTGGTGTCCTTGTCTTTCTTTGCATCGTCTGCCTTCTTCTGTGCAGCCTCGACCTTCTTCTTCGCAGCCTCCTTCGCCTCTTCTGGTGCGTCGCTGTCCTCGATATCATCAAGCTCGGATAGGGCTGTGTTCAGCTCCTGCAGGGCGGTGGTGTATCGCTCGCTGGCTTCCTCGTATGCCTTGCAGTTCTCTGCCAGGTTGCCGAATATTCCGCTGCCCTTGATAATGGCATCGTTGAGCTGGTCTATTGCCGTGGAGACTACTTTCTTGTTTTCTGGAGTAGCCTGCTGGTATTCCTTGCTGTTCTTGTATGCGGTGAGCTTGTCTCTCGTTGCCTTCAGCTGTTCGGTGGTCTGTCGGTCGAGGTTGTTGAATACTGCATCCCAATCAATGGATTTTTTCAGCTCCTCGAGGTAAACGCTTTGTATGTTCTCCTCCAGGGCTTGCGCTGCCTGCTGTCTCTTATGCTCGTAGTTCTTGGCGATGTCGTTCTGTCCCAGCTTCTCGGCTTCATCTCTCAGCTTGGTAAGCTGGGCGATGTCGTCCGTGATAGCCTTGCGTGTCTTCTCTGCCTTCTCGTTCTCGTCATCGTATTTGTCGAGCAATGCCTTGATGAGCTCGCTCCTCTGCTGGGTCGTTGTAGCGTCCAGCGATTGTTTCTTGGCGGTGATGCCAGCCTTCTCCTCATCGGTGAGCTTGATGCTCTTCTGCTGTCCTGTTGCGTAGAATCCCTGGTTCTCGTGCTTTGGATCTGCGTCCCATAGGTTCTTCGCATGGTCTATCTTTGCCTGGAGGAGCGATTGTTCCTCCTTGTCGATGGCATCCTTCTCTTTCTTGTAGTTGAGGTCGAGCTGGGCGAGCTTCTTCGCCTCTCCCTCCTGCATGGCATCCACGATGGCTTGTGCCTGGAGCAGCTGGTTGGCTTTCTGCTGCTGTTCCTGCTGCTGTCTGTATTTGTAGTTTTCCTCTGCCGTCTTCTCGTTAGCCTTGGCTTGCTCCTTGGCTGCTTTCTCGGCTTCGGTCTGCTGCTTATGCGCTGCCGTGGCTCTCGATTGGTGCGTGGAGACGGTTCTGCTGGCGATGTGGTCTTGCGCTTCCTTAACGAGTGAGACCTGCTGGTTCCATTCCTTGCTTCCCTTCTGGCTGTCTGCCATCTGGTCGAGCTTGGCTTGCGCCTCCTTCTGCTGCTTTTCCCAATCCGATTTATTGTAGGTGGTCTTCGACCTGGTTCTTGCTGCTGCGATTCCCTGTGCCTTGGTAAGCATGGACAGGATATCGCTCTGGCTGTATGCATAGTTGCCGAGACCCTTCAAGTTGAATCGGACGTTCTTGCCTGTCCTCTTGCCTTTGGTGAGCGTGTTAATGACCTGCTGCAGCTGGTGCTTCGTCATGTCCTTGAATGTCTCAGCGAATTTGTCCGCATTCTGCGTTGTCAGCTCCCTGGCGACGTTCTTATTGGCTCCGACCGCAGAATCTTGTGCATATTTAATTCGTTCCTCGATGGTTCCTTTGTGTGGGCTATACCATTTGATCCCTCGTCTGTTTTCGTACCATTTATTCGCCCAGTCCACCTCGGCTTGCTGCGAGCCTGTTAAGAACTGCCTGTATTGGCTGGCTCCCATTCCTGCACTGATAGCCTTGTTTCTTGCCTGCTGTTGCAGCTTGAAGGCTCGTGTGGCTCTGTCTGAGTCGTTCTTTTCTGTTCGGAGGCTCCGTACTCTGTTAAGTCCATCCTGTGCTGCAATCTCTCTCTTTAGTTTTAATATGTCACGGAGGTGTCCTTCTTCGTCTATGTATTTTTTTATGATGGCTGGATATCGCTGAATAAGCAGATTCATTGCCTTCCTGCGTCCGTGGGTTGCATCCTCGTCCTGCTGCGCTCTCTCGATGGCTCGGTCGGTCTCTTCGTTGTATTCCTGCTGCTTTTGTCTTGCGGTCTCCATGGTTGCATTGAGGTCTGCTTGCGCCTTTTCTTCTGCCGTGGTGCTGTCGTGGCAGGCTACCAATACACCGACCAATACACCGAGGGCGGTGGCTGCTGCTACGTATGGGTTGGCGAGCATCGTTGCGTTGAGGGCGGCTTGTACCTTCTCTACGACGGCAATTCGCACCTTGGCGATGGTCAGCGTCTCGATGTGGAGCTTCTCGGCTGCAATGGCTGTAACCACCGCTGCCTTGTAGATTCCGTATGTGGTAATCAATCCCATGATAATCTGTCCTACCTGCTGGTAGTTGGCGATTATCTTCTGTGCCATGTCGATGCTGCCTACGATGAGTCCTTCCTGGGCTTCGCCTATGTCGTTGAGCATGTACTGCCAGGCTCCTTCAAGGTTGGATATCGCTCCCTTCAAGGTCTTGCTCTGTGCTTCGAGCATTCCGTTGAACTGACCTCCCTCGCTGGCTGCTGCGTGGAACGCATCTTGCACCATCTTGGTGGAGATTGCGCCTTTCTCCATTTCCTCCTTCAGCTGTCCGATGCTCTTGCCTGTCTGCTCGCTAATCACCTGCAATGGGTTGAAGCCTGCATTAATCATCTGCAATAAGTCCTGTCCCATGAGCTTGCCTGTTGCGCTCATCTGGGAGAAGGCAAGGGTGAGGCTCTTGAACTTCTCGCTGTCGCCCATGGAAATGTCGCCAATGGCTTTCAAGTGCTGCATAACGTCCTGGGCAGGAATGTTGAAGGCGAGCATGGTCTGCGCTCCTGATGCGAGGTCTTGCATAATCATTGGGGTGCGGAGTTCGTATTCCTTTATCTGCTCGAAAAGCTCGCCACCGACCTGTTCTCCTGCGAGGGTCTTGAAGGAGGTCTGCAGGCTTTCCATCTCGCTTCGTATGCTGATGACCTTGCTCTCGAATTGGGTTAGCTGCTGGATTGAAAAGTACGCACCGATTCCTGCAGCAATCTTTTTGAGGCTTGCGTCCATCTTCTCGGTCTCGCTTTTGGTAGCGTTGCCGAGGTCGTGGATTTTATCTTCCGCTGCCTTCGTCTCTTGCTGCAGGGCTTCTGTGCTGACCCCATTGAATGCTGAGTCTATCTTCTGTCCAGCTTGTGTGGCTCGCCTTCCGATGTTGTCGAACTGCTGCACCACCTTCTCAGCGTCCGATTGGAGCTGTGAATCGTCTATGCCTATCGAGAATCCTTCTCTTCCGTTGTCGAAATCTGCCATTTTAATACTCCTTTACGAAGACTTCCTCTTCGTCTTCGTCATCTGTGAAATTTTCGGGATTGTTTGCGTCGAGTTTCGCATCCCATTTTGGTGGTTGCTCATCATCAAACTGCGGTGTCGCTGCTGAATAAAGCGAAAGGTTGGCGTAGCTGTAATCGTATAGGATCTCCTCTGGTGTGGCTCCTATGTTCTTCGCCCAGCCGATGATTATTGACCAGGGGCTGTCTGTTCCACTTCCTTGGTTCTCGCCAGCGTGTTTATTTCGGATAGGGAAGTGGTAAGCCCGAAAAAATCGCCCAGCTGCATCTCCATGAGTCGCTTGGTGATGGTCTCGTTCAGCGTTGCTGGCGTGATGTCCTCCATGATGCGCATGGCTACAAAGTCCAGCTCGCTCATGGTCTCCTGGTGCTTGGTGAATCGGAAACGTCGCCAGCTCCATTTCTTCGTCTCTGAAATCACGACCTGGTGGTTTTCTCTTATTCGCTTTGCTCCGAGCACCAATATGGCGGCAATGCGTCCGATGGCTTTGCAGTCCCTGGCGGTTCGGAGGGTCTCGCTGAAGATGCTCTTCGTCTCTTTGTTAATTAACGGCATCTTCGAGGTTTCCTCGCTCACCAGCATTATGGTCGCTGGTGTCGGTGCTGGTATCTCGTAGGTGCGTCCGTCTATCTCCAGGGAGGTTGTCTTGCGCTGGAGGATGGTATCGACCACCTGCTGTTCCAATGTCTTTTGTTCTTCCATGTTGTGATTAAAGTGAAAGAGCAGGAGGGTGGCTCTGTCGCTTCCTCCTGCTCTTGGATGAAATTATGGGTTATTTCAAAGCCTCTTTGGTTGTGAAACGGGAGTACCAATAGTTGTTGTCAACTGCTGGGGTCTTCACCGCATGGGTGCTTTCGTCCACAACAGCTGGTGTCTCTGGTACGCCTGTTGTCTTGAAGATTGAAGCGGTGATCTTGATGGCGTTACCGTTCTGCTCGTCCATCGCTGGTGCTACCTTGATGCGGCAGAGCGGAGCCTTGATGCCTCTCGCTCCCTTGTTGTGTGGGGTAATCTTAATCGATTTGTCTCCTGGCACAATGTGGGTCTTGACCTTCTGTTCGCCATCAGCGTCCTTGGCTGCAATGCCCAGCTTCTCGTAAAGCTCCGCAGTTGGCTCGATGACGGTAGTCTCCACCTCGAGTGTTCCTTCGAGGTCTTCCTGCGCCACGACTTCGCCTCCTGTTGCCTTCATCTGCAGCTGGTCGCCATCGTTGGACGTGAGGGTCGTTGTCTGGTCTTTGATGGTGCCGACGTTGAAGAGTGTAGTTGCGAATGCATCGTTCTCTCCTGTGTCGCCAATCTCGACCTTGCACTTGCCCCATGCCATGATGATTTTCTTTGAATCTGCCATGTGCTTGTTCTCCTTGTTTATGAAAATGTTGCTAATCTAAAATGAATCCCGATGTTAACGAAGTGCTCGTTCCTCTCTGGTACCGCAATGGTAGCCGTTGCCTGGAACTTGTCGAAGATGTAGGCGGTGCAGGAATCATTAAGGGTCTGCAGCACCTGTTCGTCGATTGCCTCCAGCTCCATCAGTCTGGCTTTGTCGGGCACCAGGCTTGCTCCTCCGTTATTGATGTCGGGGACGTATATGTTGAGCCTAGCCCTGCCTTCCTGGATCTGTCCTGCTGTGGCATTTGAACATGTAAGGACTGCGTCTTCGGTCTTGGCTTCGATAGGTCGCAGCTCGCTGGGGTAGAATGTTCCTTGAATCGTACGTCCCATCAGCTCTTCAAGGGCTGCGTACATGTCCATTTCTATTGTTGTCGTTCCTTTGCTTGCCATTGTCACTTCGTTTTGAATAATCGGTTAAGCATTGCCTTGATTTTGCGTTCTGCCATCTGCTCGCTCGTATCGAGAACGTCGAGGCTCATGGCTTCGACGTATTGGGCGTATGGCATTCCTGCTACCATCAGAAAAACAATGCCTTGTGTTGTCTGCTTTGCCGCAAGTTCATGAAGAAAAGCTACGCCTTGTTTCTTTCCCTCTGTTCCGTCGCCCTTGCCTCCATTCACGGCTTTCCATTCTCCCTCGTGTACTATTTCGCCATCCACGAGGACGCAGTAGCCGATAGAGCTGCATAGGTTGCCTGTCTGGTTCAAGTACTTGTGCCCGCTCCTTGCTTGGGTCAGGCATTCCTCCCCAATGTAGAAAAGCTGGGCGATGATGGCTTGCTTCCTGTTCTCTATCATGGCGTTCATCCTTGCTCGGATGTCTGCTTGCGTGAAGTTGGGTTTTATTGGCATGGTGATTTCTTCTAGACGGTGATCTGCAATGCTTCTACTGCTTCGAGGTAGGTGATGTCCTGCACTTCAAACTCTCCGAGATCCACGCCTCGGTTGTCGGTTAGCTTCACTCTTTTGGCGGTGAAGTCCTGCGGTTCGATTAATACCTTGGCTGCAAATTGTCTGAACTTGCCGTCCTGGTACGTGCCTTGGTGGTCGCTCTTGTTTTTTACGATATTGCAAGGGATGCCCTTGTCGCTCAGCTTGGTTTCCACCTTTTGGGGGATGCCGTGAAACATTCCCCCTCCAGTGGTATCGTAAGTAAAAAGAAAGCCGTTCTGTATAATCATCAGAAATCCTCCCCGATGTAGCCGCATGGGATATCTGTTCCTGCTTCGTCCTCTCCCAGCTCTGCTAGCAGGCTGTTCGATTTCTTGGCAAAGCGTGAGCGTTCGTCCTCGTTGAATGTGTAGCTGATTCCTCCCTGGGTGATGTTCGGAGCTTCGGCAAGAAAGGCGTATGTGAGGGCTTTCGCCTTCTTGAACTCGTTGCTTGCTCGCACCTCCCTGGTGATGTCCGCATCTGCATCCAGCCCAGCTTCATCGATGATGTTCTCAATCGTCGCTGCTGGTATCGGGTAGCTGCTCATTGCTTTAATTGCGTTGCTTGTCTTCATGCTGCTTGTTTATAAAACGTTGTTATGCGCTCGCCTCTCCGTTCGCCCAGGTTTGGTTTGCGGTGTTGAAGAAGACGAGAGACTTGCGGTTGATGAGTCCTGGCTGAACGTATGCCTCTGCCATGGTGGTCTCGGTCTGTGGGTTGACTTCGCTGTAGCGTGTCACCTTGAAGAAACCGCCATAAACCTGCAGGGCAGCGGTGTTCTGAACCATTGGGACGTTCTTGTAATAAGTCCATCCGAGCTGAATGGTTGGTGAAAGGGTAACCACATTCACGTTCCATGGCTTGATGGTCTCCTTGCTGCCGTCCTTGTGCTCGAGGCTCACGTAGGTGTCGAGGACGATAATCTGCGGATAGCCTCGTGTCGGGCTTGCGTTGTACGCATTGATTTTCTCCAGCGTGATCATGTCCGCTGTAATCATGGACAGGTCGTTGACCTGTGGGTACAGACGCTTGGCGGTCTTCTTCTGTGCTACCAGCTGCTGGAACTTTGCCTTCTCCATGAATGCGTAGCGTGGCTTGGTGAGTCCCTGCTTTGCTATCATGTCCTGGGCGTTGGCAAGGTCGAGGAGTCCGTCTGCGTTCTCCTCATCGCTCCACTCGTAGCCCTTCTTCTTAACTACCGCTCCTGCCTTGACCTCTGAAATCTTCACACCGATGAAGTTGCCCTTCGGTACGTTGAAGTCGATGATGTCCTGCGACGCCATGTCGCCTTCAATCTTCTCTGGGAAGGTCTGTACACCGCTTGATGCGATGCGCATGCAGTCCAGCTCTACCTTGTAGTCCATCGCCTTGCGGACGAATGAAACGTCATCGTAAACCAGGTTAACGAGTTCCTGCTTCTCCTGCTGGTTCTCGGTTGCTGAGTTTGCGAGTGTCTGTGAATCGAGGTATTCGTTAATCTCGATTTCGTCCTTGTCTCGGCTCACGGAATACTTGGAGAGCTTACCGCTCCATGTGCCGACCTTCTGGCGTGTCTTCTTTGGAGCCTTGGTGTTGAATGCGACACGATCGGCAGCTACAGGGATTCCCTCGTCACCCTCCAAGCCCTTGATATCGAACTTTCTGGTGTATTTCAATGGGAAGAGGGTAGCCCATGCTAGACCTGTACCTGGCTGGAACTTGTTGACGGTTGCCTGCATTCCAGGGATGTCAATGTCGAATAATGGTGCTTCCATTGTTTCTTTTCTCCTTTGTGTTAATTAATTAATCGAGCGTGATGCCCTTCATCAAATCCACGATTTCGGCAGCGACAGGTGCTGTCTCCTTGCGAAGGCTTGCGGCTCTAATCAGTCGAGCCTCGAAGTCACCCTCTCCAGCCTTGCCAAGGTTGCCCATGAAATTGCCGAGAATGTATTCTGGCTTGTGGATTGGTGCAGCCTCTGCTTTGGTTCCGTCCGCTGCGCTGGCTGCCTGGTAGAGGACGGTATCCTGGGCGATTGCCACGCCCATCGTCACGGTTACAACATCGTAATCGTCGCTGGTGGTGGTGTCGACCTCTGTGCAGGCGACACCCACCTTGCCGTGGGCGATTACGTCTCCCTTCTTGATACCGCTACCCTTGGCAATCTTGATAGTGGTGTCAGAATATTTGCACTCTGTTACGAGGCGGTATCCCTTGATTGGGACGTAGAGTCCGCTTGTGTCCTGTCCCATTGCGAGACCTGGCTTCAAATCGAACTCTGGGTTCTTGACGAGTCCACCTCCTGGCTTCTCCGATGTGATTGTCTCGAAGATGATAGGGTCGGCTGGAGCTGCGTCCTGGTGCTTGAACATTCTGTTCATGGCTTTTTCCCTTTTAAATGTTTAACTTGGCTACTGCTGTGGTGCCTGCTGCGCTGCTGGTTGGGCGAGTCCGATGATTACAGGCGATGCCGTCTGTGCCTCTCGGCTTGCCTCTGCATTAAGGTAAGCGGTGACCGCTGGGTCTGCCTCTTCGCCTGGCTTGCGCTTGCCACCGACAGGTGGTGTGGTCTTGGCACCCTGCGCCTTCTCCTCCTTGATGTCGCTCTCGATGAACGGCTTCTGCTGGTCGAGCCAGCCGTTGAAGTCCTCGTCGTCCTTGAAGGTGAGTCGGTCGTAGTTTCGCATGTAGCGTTCCTTCAATTTGTCGGATGCTCCTTCAAATAATGCGCTGAACTTATCCTTGCGCTGGTTGCCGAGCTCCTTGGTTTTCATGCCATTGATTTCGGTTCGCAGCTGCTGGTTGTCCTGCTGGATCTGTTTGAGCATCTTCAACACCTCGCTGTCTTCCCCTCCTGCTGGCGGTGTAGGCGGCTGTGGTGGGTCTTGCTGTGGTGGCTCGCTAGGCTTGCCATCCTTCAGTTTGTACTTCTTCTCATAGTTGCTAACGGCTGAACTCTGAGCTTCGTTCGCTCGTCTGTCGCCTTCGCTGTCTATGATGGATTGGAAGGTCACCCCATCTACGACGGTTTTCACTTCGTCCTCCGTGGTTGTCGTCTCAGCCTTCTTCTTGGCTATCCGCTCTAGAATTTTGGAATCAACCCCAGGAAATTTGGTTTTGAGTCCTGCTAAAATCTTTTCAAACATAAATTTTACGTTTTGGTTATACAAATTTGTAATGGCGCAAATTTACGGCTTTTTTTGTTAAAGTGGTTACGTGGTAATCACTTTTTAACGTGAATTAACCTTAAAATCGGAAAATAACCGCTTTTTCGCTTGGGTGTTTCGGGCTTTTTTCGTAAATTTGCCGCAAAAATTGGCTTATGCAGGTTTCAAAGAAAATATTAGATTTCGTTAGCCAGAACCTTGGTTCTGCTTATTCCGTTTCTCCAATTGGGGAAAAGGACGGAGCTTCGTGTTTCTCTGCCTACATAAAAAACGAGAAGACAGGTTTCCCTGTCGCTCTCGTTCTTGATTCAAATGGTGAAATTACCAAAGTTGGCGGTTTTATTGCGCTTGATGTCATTTCGTCATTTAAGAAAGATTGAAACGTATTTAATGTTCAGCAATTTGTCGCTGACCTTTATTGCTCCATCTTTCAATATTGGGTCTTTTCTCATATTTGCGCAAAGGTATTTTATGTCCTTTTCCTCGAATCCGCTTCCTTCGGAGTTGTCTTCCTGTGGCTCTATGTATTTTATGCTTCCATCGCTGAATCGTTTTACGATTGTGCAATGTCCACCTCTAGGCTCCCAGCTTAGACCGACCTCGTATGTTCCTTCTTCTTTGCAAACGTCATCGAAGTATTGGAGGTATCTTTGCTGCGTCATGTGTTTCCAGCTTGGGTGCGCTTTTAGGTAGTCCTTAAAGCTGGTTATGCTTACTGCTGATCCGTCTTTCTCCGTCCATGTCTCCAGCCAATTATTGCCCTTGCTGAGATAGTTGGATAAGTCTCCAAGTGCCTTCGTGTTTCCCTTTGCATAAATATTGAATCCCCATTCTCGCAATGCGTAAGCTGGTGCGCATGTCTGGCAGTTTATGCCGTATTGCTCGTGCTTTGCCGCATCGTACAGCGGATTCTTTCTGACATGAATGTTTGTTCCTCGAATCTTTATTCTTGAACTTGCATCAGCGATGTATTCATTTACATGTCGAGGATTTGCGCTCTGCCTGTCTGCTTCCTCGTAGGTCATCGGTCTTCCCTTCTTGATTCCGAGGCTCTTTTCGATGTCCTTCATGTTGGCGATTTGCTCCTTGCTGAAGCTACCCCATACCTGGGTATCCCATTCGTTCTGTGCTTTCACGCCCTTCTCGAATTTAGCAAACAAAGCCTCGACCTCTTTCACGGATGCGTCCTTGCCTATGGCATTGCGCAGGGCTATCTGTCTCTTCGTCAATGCTGGGAGTGTCTGTCCCTGGCTATATGTGAGCGTCTTCATCAATTGGTCGCAGCGGTTGTCGTATGCATCGAGTCTTCTTTCTCTCCATGCGTCCTTGATATCATCTATCTGTTCGCTGGTTCTCGCTGCATGTCGCTTGGCTGCGATTTCCTTTGCTGTTGGCTTCTTGATGATTACAGGGCTTGTTTTCTTTGCGCCTATCTTGTATTGCCCAAGGTTAAAGCCTCGTGGCAGAACGATTTCATCCTCTGCGCCTCCAATGATCAGGATGTGCGTACCCTTCGGTATGCGGTATGCGTACAGGTGCTTTGAACCGTACATTTCAGACGAGAAGTGCTCTGCGATGGTGATTCGTGTTGTCGTGCTGGAGTATGCTGGATTGATATCTATTGGAGCATCCTTTGTTCCCCGATATACGACAATATCTTTTTTCAGCGTTGTTCTGCTCATTATCTTGTCTATCTGTTCCTGTACCTCCTTTTGCTTTGCAGTAAGTGGTTTTCCTGCTCGTAGAGCCTCATTAAGTTCCTCAAATCCCCATTGTCTGAAGCTATCGACGGCATCCTCCTCTGCTTTTGTGCGCAGTCTGGTCGGTTTGAGATTTGCCTTCTTCATTTCTGCGTCGTATGCCTTGTCGAGCAAGTCACGATAGTGGTCTTGGTTCTGTTCCGTCCAGCCTTCTGCCTGTACGAGTTCCAGGAGCTCTCTGTCGTTCTTGCTGATGCCCTTCCATTCGTCCGTAGGCTTGCTCTTCGGTGTCGCCACAATTGCATCATCCTTCTTGTTGGATTTTTCCACGCCTTCCCATCGCAGTCCCTTGGCAGGATCTCCGTCCTTGAAGTTGTCCTTGATGAAGTAGGGCATGGAGGTGGCGTTCTCGATTCTTGCCTGGTTGTCCTTCATCCATTTGTTGAACTCCTTTGGCATTTTCTCCACCTGCCCTGTGAACTTCCAATGGCTCACGTCCTCTCCGTTCATGATTGCGGTGGTGTATGCGTCCATCTCCTCCTGGCTGGCGAGGACGGAAACTGCATAACATCTGCACCATGGATGCCATCCTGTGAACTTGAAGTCCTTTGGAAAGCGTTTTCCGTCGAATAGGTCGCAGATGTCCTCCGTCGGGTGGTTGTTGCTGATATGGATTTCGATGCCGATGACGAAAGGGAGAGCCTGCCATCTGTTGTGGTCAGCTGTCCTGTAGGCGATGTTGTTCTCGGTCGCTGTCATTCGGAGGGCGTTCTTGTAGCTGGAGCGATAGACTCCCTGCCCTGGGTGGTATGCGGCAGCTGCCTTGGAGAGGCGCAAAGCTCCGCTCTTATCTCGTACCCTTCTGAATAGCTTGTTTGGCTCGACAAGGTATTTTCGGATATCACGGCTCAGAGCGGCAGCACTCTTTCCTTCGCCCATGCCCATTTCCAGGGCGAGCTCCATTTCGCTCTTGAACTGCTGGGTGAGGTTCCAGACCCTTCTGCTGAGATTCATGCCTGCTTCCTTGCGTGCGATGAATGCGTTGAGTGCCTCCAGGTGTGGGTGCTTCCATGCCTGCACCACCTTTTTCGGGAGGTGCTTCGTTCCGATGATGGAGTCCACCATTGCGTCGTTCTTGGTGTTGGAGAGCGTCCAGCTTTCCTGGTCTCCGTCTTCGATGTTGGCTTGGAGGCTGCTTCCGAGGTCTTGCATGAGTGCCTCCATCTCCTTCTTCAAGGCAGGGAAGTCCTCGAAGTGGAACTCTTTTTGTGGGTCGGCATCAAAGAGCGAGGGCGCAGCTGCCTGTGCGATGCGCTTGACGGCTGCATCGTATAGCTGCTGCACCTTCCTGGCTCTCTTTGCGAGGTTCTCCTTGTGCTTCTTGTCGTATGTGCCTATGGTGAACTTCTTTGGCATATTCTAATCCTTTACATGGTTGGTTCGTTGGTGAAGGCATCGTTAGCCATTGCCTCCTCCTGTTCGATTCTCTTCTCTTCCTCCTCGACCTCCTCTTCTGGTACCATTTTGAGCCTGCGGATAGCGGTTCTGCGTGAAACGATAGGTTTACCACCTGTTGCGTCGCTCATATCCTTGATTTCCTGGCTGCGGTCATCGATTTGGAAGGCTGTAATTTCGTTTGTGACGGTCAGCGTGTCGAATGCCTGCGCCAGCTCTGGGTACATGATCTTGCAGAAAGCTCGTACCACGTTGACCTCTCTGTCGAAGAACTCCAGCCAGTCTCCGCTTTCGTCCGTGACCTTCATCTGGCAATCGATGAAGAGCATCTTTCGTGCCTCTCCGCTCATTGGGGTGGCTTTCATCTGCTCCATGCTCATGTCTGGTAGCTGGAGGCTGGTGTGAATGTTGCGTCTCAGCTCTTCCGTGAATAGCTTCTGTGCATCGGTAGCCTGGCTCCAGGTTGCGTACCCTGCCTTGTCTCCCTTGCCGTATCGGAGGACGTTTCGTCCTGCATTGTCGTCGTTCGGTTCCTGCTTTTTGTTCTTCGGTGCTGTCACCTGCTGGCTGTCCGAATAGATGACCCATGTCGGTCGGCTGTTCTTGCGGAGGTAGTTGCCAGCTCTACTCTCCGTCCATTCCAGCTCGTAGCCGTTGTCGCTCTGGTCTTCCCATATTGGGAGGTCTCGGTGTATGTAGATGCCTGCTATCTTCTGAATGTTGATAGGCTCTGGTACGATGTCTTCCTCCCATCCGTTGCTGTTCTTGTTGATCCAGCGGTAGTGGAACTCATCGGTGTAGGTATCGAAGTATGTTACGGTGTCGGTTCCCTTCTTCCTGGTGTATTGGACGCTGAGTGCTATCATGTCGTCGTACTCGTCGAAAAGTGGGTACAAGATGTCTCCGTCCAATGGCGAGAACGTGCGGCAGCGCAGTTTCAGCTTGCTTGGGTAGCCTGCGTATGTGGTGTCCTGCAGCTGGGCGTACCAAATGGTGACCATCTCGCAGCTTGCAAAGAGTTTGTGGGAACGCTTAAGGTTCAAGGCGTTTATTCTGTTCTTCTGAAAAATCGCCTCCATGATGGCTGCTGCCTTCTTCTCGTTGTCGTCCGCAGTGGTGTATTTGCGGTTGACGGGGATTGTGAACATCAGCTCCTTCATGCGCTTCACCGCCAGCTTCTGGATGTTGTAGGTCACTCTTGTCATGCGCTCGGTCTTGCCTCTGCGTGTCTTGTCTCTGTAGTTCTTGTCTGTGTAAACAGGGTGCAGCTTGGGGTTGTACTCCTTTTCGAGCACCTTCCATGGGATGACATCGATGTTCTTCTGGCGCAAGTCCTCGATGATCGCTCCTGGCTGTCTGTTCTCTCTATCGATAATTTCTCTAATGTCTGGCATTGCTTTGTCTCCTATGTTTTTTAATTAATAAACTTCGTCCTCGATTTCCTCTTCTTCCTCATCCGTAATCTCTGCCGAGGTGAACAATCCGAAACGCTCCACGATGCCTGTGGTGCAGTCGGGCGCATCGTCATGCTCGTTTCCTCCCTCCTTACGGTATGACTTCATGGCGTTGGCGTAATGCGTCCAGCGGTCTTCCCATCCTTCTGGGTAGAAGACCATGTTCTGAACCTTCGAGCTGTTCGTGAAGATTCGGGTCTGCTTGTTTGCGGTCTGTGCCAGGTCAATGAAGACCATGTCCCAATTGCCAAGGGTTCGCACCAGCTTCTCCACGTTCCTTCTGAATCCTCGACCTCCGTTGTTGCTCTCGACCACGACCTCCTGCGTCTGGTTCCGCACCAGCATTCTTGCCACGGCAGGTTCGGTGTACTCCATGCTCTTGTTGGTGAATACGATATCCGTCACGTAGCATCCGCTCTCGTATTCCTCGTAGCAAATGGCGCAGAGCCAGTCGGCTCCTGTGTCCGCTGTATCGATGTAGCACTTGCGCCTTGGCAGGTGTGCCTCTATCGGCATGGTGTCGTAGGTCTTGAAATGGGAATACATGAGACCCTCGATTGGTGTCGGGTTCTGCATGTACTGCGTCTCGTAAACGAAGGAATTTGCGAGGCGTATCTTCTCCAGCTCCTCCAGGGTATGCTTGAATTCCCAGAGCGGCTGGCGGTGTCCTTCTTCGTCAATGGTGACGCATGGCAGGCTTACGACCGTCCAATCGTCAGGCTCTATCTCCTGGAGGTAGCCGCAAAGGTCATGCTCGTGGAGTCGCTGCATGATGATGATGATTGGCGTGTTTCTGCTGTTGACTCGGTTTCGGATGGTGGTCTCGAATCGTCGGTTCACTCGCTCACGCACCACGTCGCTCAGCGCATCCTCTGGCTTGATAGGGTCATCGATGATGATGGCACCTGCGAATCGGTAGGGGAGCGTGTTGCCGTTTTCGTCCACTCTGTCCACCTCGCCAGCTCCGAAACCTGTAATCTGTCCGAGCGTTGATGTTGCATAAACGCCTCCACCTTGCTCCGTGTCCCATTGAGCTTTTGTGTCGCTTCCATACTTCACCCTCGTTTCAAACATCGCCTGGTATGCTTCGCTGTTTACGATGTCCTTTATGGCGATGGAGTTGTCCACTGCCAGGTCGCTGGAGTAGGAGAGGTGTATGAAATTGGAGGCTGGATTGATTGCGAGTCCCATGGCGATGAAGTTCTTAACCGCCAGCTCGGTCTTGCCGTATCGTGGTGCGATGTTGATGATGAGCTTGTTGCATTCGCCCTTCAGCACCTTATCCAGCGCATCGCATACTCTCTTGTGGTGGTGTCCGACAATAAACCGCTTGCCTCCGTTCTCCTTGAAGAAGTACCGAGTGAAGTTGAGGGGGTTCTGCAGTACCCACATCTTTTGCAGTTCGGTGTCGTGCATCATGCTAGTACTCCTCCTCCAGCTTCTTCAAATATGCGATTTGCTCCTCCCTGGTGAGCGGTGTCCCCTGCTGGATCTGTTTGCCGTTGGTGGTGATGTCCACCTTCTGCTGCGGTTTGCCGTATTGCCTGTCCATGAGCCTGTCCACGGTTGTTGTCTTGCCGTTCTTCATGTCGATGATGGCAGCCATTGCCAGCGTCTTTGCGTATGCTGGTGTTTCGTCTGCCTTCGCCAATACCTGCAAGTCCGATAGCTCCATGGCGAGGATGCTTCTCTCGATTGTGTTGATTTCGTCCTGGGTGAGTCCTTCGCTCTTCTTCAGCTTGCTCTTGGGGAGCACCTGCTTCAAGAGAGCCTTGACCCTGTCCTTGGGCTTGCCCTTTGGATTACCGCTCTGTCCCTTCTGCCATTTGTGGCTCTCGATGTTGGCGAGCTGGCTTTCCGTCATTGTCTCTTTTCCTCTTGGCATGGTTTATTCCTCCTTCTTCTTCGATTTTTTGGTTTGCTTGGTGGCGGCAGGTTCCTGGGAAGGCAGCAGGGTGCTTGCCTCTCGTTCCTTATCCTCCAGAATGTTGCCGATGCGGACAGCCTTCTGCTGGGTGAGCTCCTCCCATCGCTTGATGATGACGTCCACGTATATCGGCTCGAACTCCACCATGCGGCAGCACCTGCCGAGCTGTTCTGCTGCGATGAGTGTGGTTCCGCTTCCTCCGAATATGTCGAGGACGATATCCTTTACCCTGCTGCTGTTGCTGATGAGCTTGCCAATCAGCGGTACAGGCTTCATGGTTGGATGATCAGGGTTTTTCTTCGGCTTGTCGCAGTCTATTACGCTTGTAGGAATGTCGCCTCCGAATAGCTGCATGAGCAAGTCCTTCATTTCTGCCTTGCTCATGCTCTCGATGTCCAGCTTCTGCTCGAGCACCGTTGTGAGGTTTCGCTTGTTGGTGAAGTAATGGGCAGCTCCTTCCTTCCATCCGTACAGGCAGGGTTCATGCTTCCATTGGTAATCCTGGCGACCGAGGACGAGGCTGTTTTTGTTCCAGATGAGGCATTGGCGTGTCTCCCATCCGATGTTCTTCACCGCTGTTCGGAAATTGAAGCCCTGGCTGTCCGCATGCCAGATGTAGAAGGCTGCGCCTGGCTTCATGCTGTCGTTGGCATTCTGCAGGGTGTCGGTGAGAAAAGCCACGAAGTTCTCGTCTGCCATGTGGTCATTGGCGATTTTCATCTTTCCTTTTGCCTGGTAGTCCACGTTGTATGGTGGGTCAGTTACCAGCAGGTCTGCCTGTTCTCCGTCCATGAGGGCATCGAGGAACTCCTGCTTCGTGCTGTCTCCGCAAATGAGGCGGTGCATGCCGAGCTGGTAGATGTCGCCTGTCCTGCTGGTCGCCTTCTTTGGCGTGTTGCCAGCCACATCGTAGCCATCGTCCTTCGCTTCCTCTTCCTCCTCTGGGTCGGGAATGTCTGGTACGTCGATGGCAGCTGCATCTATCTCCTCTGGCTTCCAATCGTTGATGAGGTCGTCGAAGTTCGTCTCTCCAAAGCTGGAGTTATCCTTCAAGACGATGCGTCGCATCTTATCCATCGGGAAGTCGTGGGGGAGGATCTTGCAGACGGCTGTCTTGTATTTCAGCTTGCGCAGGGCTTCGTATCTCATGTTACCGCCAATGATGACGAATCCTCGCTCATCCTGGGTGTCATAAACGATAAGCTCTCGAAGCTCCAGCATCTCGGGGTCGTCCTGGATGCTCTTCACCAGCTTCTTGAATTTCGGGTCTCGTATGAATCGTGGGTTCTTAGGCAGCCCTTCCACCTGTCCTTGGTTCGGGTGGAGCTGGGTGATGTCCATGTCCCTTCTCTGAATATCTGCTGTTGTCGTGTCCATGCTTTTTTATCTTTCGTTGGTTTAAGCAGTGAAGGCGAGCCCTTCTGCAAGGCTCGCCTCTCCTGTCTGGAATTGTTGTTAAAATGGTGCGGCACCACCGCTGAATGCGGAGAATGGCAGGACGCTCTTTGCTCGCCCAGATGCCTTGGTGCTGCTGTGGAGGATGCTGCCTCCGCTCTTGTGTTCTGAACCGCTACTACTCATGGCTCGTTCTCCTTTGTCTTTGAAATTTAACTTTTATCGAATGTCATGCGTGTGAACAGATCCCACGCCTTGCTGTTGCGTATCGGCTTGCGGATGGTGGCGTACTTGTCGAGGATCCTGCTGAAGTGGTCATCGTAGAAGTCGTACAGCTCTGGGTTCTCCTCCATGGTGAACTGCTCGATGTTTCCAGAGCTTCGGAGGTTTGCCGAGCCGTGCATGATGATCTTGCGTCCTCCCAGGGTCTCGAAGTGTACGGTCTTGGTGTGGACGCCTGCCACCGCCAATTGGAATCGGTCGCCAATGTCCAGCTGCTTGTAAATGTACGGAACCAGGCTGCTTCGCTCGTTGCCCCAGAAATAAACGCTGATGATGAGGTTCAATTCCTCGATGTAGCCCTTATCCATGAGGGTGTGCAGGCTGTCCACGTTGTTCTGGCTAAGCGAAAGCGTGCTTATTGTCATCTTCTTGGCGCAGGCTCGCTGGGTCGTTAGGTATGCCTCGATGAAGTCCCCGAATATGAAGGAACCGCTCACGAATGCATCGAAGCGTTCCCCAAATCCCAGGCGCAGCTCCCTCGCCATCTTCTGGGCATTGTCGTACATCACAAAGTCCTCCTTCATCGGCACCACCTTTGGCAGGGTGTACCTTGTCTCCTCCGTCTCATCCGATGGCAGAAAGTCCACAAGGTTGAGGTCGAGGTCTGGGAGGTCAAAGTTGCCGATATCACCCATGAAATCCGAGAGGTGCTCCTGCTCCTCTCGGACGTCCTTTGTATTGTCTTGCTTCTGTCTCATGCCGCAAATTTAAGAAAAAGTGGTTATATTGTAATCACTTTAGGGCAAAAATTAACACAAATTGTGCCTATTTCCGTGAAAAAATGGGGTTTTTCGGTGAAGGCACACCTCGGAGGGTTGCGCTCGTGATGCGCATTGGCAGCCCAGCGTAGTCCCAGGCGAGCAGGGCGGCATCTCGCCCCTCCTGGTTGAGCCTGCCCAGCTTCTGTAAAGTTATTTCCTCCAGCTCCTCTTTGGTGATCTTGCGGTCTTTGCCGTGCCAGCACTTGGGTAGCGGTCTCTTGAACTCGTAGGGGATGCCCCAATGCTCCATCATTTGCCCGATGGTTCTGCTGACCTGTTCGTTGCGTCCTTGGTCGACGCCCAGGCTGGCGATGCCCCCTGCTTTCCCTGCCATCTTTGGATGTGGTAGTTGCCTCGGTTCATCCATCCAGCCTCGATGATGACCTTGAAGTCCCATTTGTCAATTTCTGCGAATTGGCGGTATTTCTCCTTGATGAAGTCGAGGAGGTTCGGGAAGGTGAGCATCTGAACCTGTAGGCTGTGGGTGCTCATGTCGAGCATTGCGATGCCGTTTCTATCGACATCTGGGTCAATTCCGATGATAATTTGTTCCTTGTGGCTCATTTTCGTGCCTCCTGCTGCGTTTTTGTTTCGTTGCTTTGTATTTCCTCGTCCGAGGTCGTTTCGTGCGCTTGTGCGCCATTATTTTGGCTCTCTTCGCAATCGTATGGGTCGGGTGTTGCTTTCTTCACCTCGTCCCACATCCATGCTGCGTACATCGCCAAGAATGCGACGATGCCTAAAATCAACAATGCGTCCATGTTCGTCATTTGTCTTTCTCCTTTGTTTCTGTTTGTATGGTATGGTTGGTTGAATCCGTTCGTTGTTGTGCCTGCCTGCGTCACCCTTATGCGTGCGCCTGGGTGTGTGTATGCGTGCATGTGGGTGTGCGCCTGCTTGCGTGTATGTGGGTACACGCACCCCCTCCCAAACCCTCCCCCTCATTTCGGAGGAGGTGGTGGAGGTGTTGGCTAATGGTAGCCGTGCTTGGTGTTCGGGCGGCTCCTTATTCGGTTCCAGCTCCATGGCTTTGCCTTTGGAGTGGTTCTTGGCAGAGGTTTCCTGCTGGCATGGAAGCGACGGAGCTTATTCTGTCGCTTCTCCTCCTGGATCTCCTGCTCGATGTAGGTTGTGCAGTAGTACCCTTTATCCTCCAGCTTCTCTGGGCAGTAGTAATCTCGGATATCTTCTTGAATGCGTCCTCTGGTATCCACGTAAATACTGCGCTCTTCCGTTAGGATTCGGCAGCTCTACAGCTTGGCTATGCAATTTTCGATTCGTTCGGTTTCGATGCCTGTTGCTATTGCAATACGGAGGATAGCCTGTTGTTGCTGTTCCTTGTCAGCTGTCACCTCGATTATGTACTCTTTGTCTCTTCTTTCTTCCATTTCAGTTCCTGTCTTTTGTCCGTGAGGTCATCGCATGGAGGGTTGCCGTTGAATATCGGCTTCCCTGTCTTGCCGCAGACCCAAGTGTTTATGCTCTCGTAAGCGTGACCGCAATGTGCGCATGGCGTGCTCTGCAGTCTATGTCCTGTTCCACTCATTGGCTTTGTTATGTTTCTGATGTCGGTTTGCATGCGCTCGTAGCTGTATTCGCTCTCTGGGTACATGCATTGCAGTTTCCATTTTCTCTCCTTCAAAGGAGGAACGTCGTGTGTCACGGCAATATCGCAGACCTTGCCTGTCTTCTTGTTCGTGACTGCGAGAAGGTGTACTTCTTTCGGTCTCCATTCTCGCTTGTGTGGCTTTTCCAGCCATTTTATGAATTCGTCTATGTAGCTCATGTTACTCCTTCGGCTTCTTGCCTTTTTTCATTGGTTCTATCTTTACGTTCACCACCTCGTCTTGGTCGGCTGGCTTCTGTACTGCCTTGAATGGTGTCATGTGGCATGTCTCTTGAACCTGCATGCGCTGCTCGAAAAGGATGTACATCTTGTCTGGGTTCTTCTTGGCGAGGTTCCTGGCTTTGATTGCAGCCATTCCCTTGTTGGCGATGTCCTGCTCGATGATGGTGCTTGTCTCATCCTCGTTCATCTCTGCGATGGCGTAGAAGATTCTCGCTTCCTCCTTTGGTTCTGGCTCCATGTCCTGCTCCTTCAGCTTCAAGACTCCCTGCTTCAAGCTGCCGATGATGTCATCCATTCTCGCTCTGCCTTCCAGCTTCTGTTCGTCTCCAGGCTTCCAGACCTTTGGGATTCCTTCCCATCGGGTGATTCTATCGAACAATGCGTCCACGTCCTGGGTGTAGGTCTCCTTGATGCCTGTGCTCTGGTTCTTCACCAGGTCGTGCATGACGTTGAAGAATTTGTCCTCGCTGTTCAGCAGGGAATTGATGACGGGCTGCACTCCCTTGATGAGCAATCCCCAATCCTCGACGATGTTCTGCATCTCTCCGAACAGGAGGCTCTGTACGCTGTGAATGTGCAGGAATGCGGCAGTAAGATATCCGAGTCGCTGCATGACTCCTGCCTGCTGTGCCACCGCTATCGGGGTGTTGAACAATTCCTGTTCGTCTGGCGTGAGGTTGTTCGCCCAATAATCACGCACCGCTATCGGTGCTACCATTTTCTGCTGCTGTGCCAGCGGATTCTCCTGTTTGCGTGGCTGGCTGTTCCATCTGTTGCGCTTTTTGTTCTTTCCCATAATTTCTTGCTTTGTTAAGTGTTTTAAATTTATTTTCTTCCTGGTACCTCGGACAGGGATGCCTCTCCGTATTGGTTCCAGGCGTTGATCCAGGTGCTGCCCTGGGTGTCCTGCATTCCGCTTGCGGCTTGCTGGAGCTTGTATTTTCTTTCCTCCATGGTTCTTGATAAGTTAGAACTCGTAAACAAAAACGAGTGGGTTTCTGTCCCATGTACCTTTTCCCGATATCTTGTCGATGAGCTTGGCGTATGGCTCTCTTGGTGTAACGTAGCAGGTGTCTGCTTTCGTGATGCAATAAAAATGCGTATCTGGGTACGTTTTGCCCACGATGTCCTGGATGCCTTCTGACAGGCAGTCTTCTTCGCTGATGTCCTGCAAACGTTCAACACGAATGTTCGTTATGCGGATGCGGTGCGGCATGAGGTCTGCCTTAACAAACATTTTGTTGTAGCATCCTTTCTCGCCTCCTATGCACTCCAGCGGCATTCCGTGAATTCCGCATAGGCGGTAGAACTCATCGTTCTGTGCCAGGTCTATGTATCTCTGAGCAATCGCCACCTCTTCGCCTAGCTTGAACTTGGATTTGGCTACCACCTCGTTGCCGTCATTGATGAAGAGCTTGCCTCTGTCCGCTCCTTCCAGGCAGAAACCGCAGCTGCAGTAACGCTTAAACGTTCCCTGGTAGCCGATTCTTCTTGTCTGCGTCTTGCGCCCTTCTAATACTGCCTCTGTTAGGCGGTATTTGTCGTTGAACATGATTTTTTTCATACTTTAATCGTTTTGTCTCATTATGACATTCGCTCCTCGTGTAACTCTGTAAATTACGGAGGCGTAGATGTGTCGGTGGATGCTTGTCTTTCCACTTGGGCATCCGAATTTGTTGCAAATCTTGCCGTAGAAGGCGAGGTTTTCGCCTTCGCCTTCTATTCTCTCTACGATGATGCTCTGGTGCTTTGTTGCCACAACATCGCCCTTTCGTATCTTCTTTGGTTCAATCATGGCACCTTCCTTCCGTTGATGTATTCAACCTCCAGGGCGGTAATGCCGCAGATTTCTTTCGGCTCATCGTCGGTGGCTCCCTTAAAAATCTTCAAGCCATTCTTGGAAGTGCTAATAACTGCTACGGTTATCATCTTCGTTTTGCTCTTGATGACGTCCCCTTTCTCGATAGCGTCTGTTGCTTTGATTCGGGGATCCTGCAGGATTCTCTCTGTGACCGCATTCGCTGTTCGGACAATCATGTCTGCCAATGGCTCGTAGTCTGTGCTAGCAAACTCTGGGTTTTGGCAGTAGCCCTGGGCGATTGCATCAAGAAGTCCCCATTTGCGGTCAATCATTTTTTCTCTGCGCTCTTCTTCGTTCATGCGTTACCTCCTTCCTGATGCTGGTTGGTGTCGAGCTCTTGGTCGAGCTGAACGATGTCTGCTGTCAAGTTGACCCAGTCCTGGTGCGTGCCCTTGCAGTAGTCGATGTGGTCTTTTGCGGCTCTGCAGATGAGTGCTGCCATCTGCTTGTCGTTGCGGCAGGCTGTGAAGAGGAGGTTGAGCAAGTCTTGCTTCGTTCCCTTCCATGAAAGCCCTACCTTTTCGTCCTTTGTCTTTGTCACGCATACGAATGCCTCTCCGTCCTTGGTTGTGACGTTGGCTGCTGTGTTGCGGAGTCTCTTGGTGCTGATAATCTCTTGCGGATTCTTCATTTCTGTTTTTGCCATGTTATTCTTGTTTTATGGGTTATGCGTACCATTTCGGTACCTCTTCGTATTCTTCAATTACTTGCTTGTATTCTTCTCCGAGCTCGTTTCGGATGATGTCCAGAAGAACTCTGTCTGCCTCGCAGTGTCCTCCCTCGGTATCCATCTGCTGGCATTCCTTCAGCTTCTGGACGTATTGCTCTGCCTTGCTCATGCTGCACCTCCTTTCGCCTGCATGGTGGTTGGCATGCTGCTTCCTGGCTTTAGGGTCATCGCCTCCCAATCCTTGCCGTTGTATGTTACGGTTCTCTTGGTGATGTTGGCGACAATGTAGCCCTGTCGGTATTGGGTCTCCATGTCGAAGCCTTCTACCAGGCTTCTTGCGATGCTTCCATCCACGTCCTTGTACTGAACCAGGAAGATGTCTTTCTTGGCAAGGATTGCCTGCACTCTCGCTATCTCCTGGTCTATTTCCGTCTCCAATCGCTTGCTGGCTATGAGAGCGTCCCTGCGCTCCTGCGAGCTTGGCTTTGCGTTGAAGAATGCCTTTTGATGCTTGCGCATCTCAGTGACCTTCTCGAAAAATTGTTGATTATTCACGCTTGCCTCCTTCCTATCCTGCGATTGCTCGCTTGTTGAAGTACTCCTTGCGGACGCTGTCCAGCAGCAGCTCGCTCTCGACGATGTTGTCTGCAGTAATGCGTTGGATTGGGATTCCGTCAATCATCAATGCCGTGTATGTTACACCCTTGCTGTCGGTGTAGTCACCGATGCAAATCTTGACCTTCGCCTCGTGGCGGATCTGTTCGTTCTTGTTGTGCTGGCTTGCCTTACGGTATGCCTCCACTTGGTTCCAAATTTTCATCATAGTCCTTTCAGCTCCTCCTTCTGCTTGTTAATTTCCAAATTGAGAACATTCAAAATGTTCATTTTCACTTCCTTTGGCAGGATGATGATCGTTCCCTGTACGGTGCGCCCTGGCTCCTCCTTTTTCGGCTTGTGGACGATGACTTCCACCTCGCTGCCAAAATCTGCTAATAACTTTCTTGCGTCCTCCATCTTTGGGAGGCTCTCTGCGATCTCGTGGATGCGCTCTAAGTTCTTGTAACTTGCCATTTCTGTTTCTTGTTAAACTTGTTTGTATTTTTGTTCTGTGAGCATGTCCTGCTCTTTTGTGTTCATTGCGTATTCGGCTTGCATCTGGTTTATGATGATTGCCTCCTCGTGAGTCATGTTGTTGGGATTCCATCTGTCGTCCCAATCCTTAACCTCCTGCAGCCAGCGGTCTCTCTTGGCGTATGCCTCGTTGCGCTCCCTGCAGAACACGTTCAACCCTTGCATGATTGCGATGGGGTCAACGCTTCCGTAGAATTTGTCGTAGCTGCCTTTCTTGAATCTGCGGCAGAAAAGCATTATCTCTGCCATGTTCAGAAATCCGTAATCGTCGGTTATGAGCTGGATGATCTGGTCGAGCTGCCTGTCCGTGATTTTGTCCTTTGCTCCGCTGAATTCCGAAAGGTCGGTTATCTGGTATGCCAGCCATTCCTGCGCTGTTCCGAATCCGTATGCTAGGTTGACCGTCCAGAGCGTCGGTGCGTTCTGAAAAAAGCACCTCTCGGGTATGTTCGTCAGCTCTATCTGCTTGTCGATGCAGAAAGTCTGCAGGAGGTCATCCCTCGTTTCCCATCGTTGCAGCGTCGCTGTCAGCAATTTGCCTCCATTTGCTTGCGACACCTGCGTAGCCCTGGATGCGCTCACGCTGTTCTGTCGCCCTCTGTTCGTTGCGATTAATTGTCCGACCGCTTGCGGCTGGTGTTTCTGTCCCATTGTTGTAACCTCCTATTGTTGCTGTTGCCGTTGGTACCTGTGGCTGCGGATTGTCGTAGTAGCTATCGAGCACCTTCGGAAAATTGTTTGGTCTGAATATCCATTCAAAATTGGCGATCCATCCGTTTCTTCCTCCTCCGTTGAGGAATCCGCTCTCTGCTGCCTTAATCATCACTCGGTATGCAGACGTAATGCCGTATTCTCGAACTCGTGCTTCAAAGAATGCCTTGCGCTGTCCTGCGATTTTTCCTTTGAGCTTCGGGATTGCCTTGTCTTGCATGAGTCTGTTGAACTGCTGGCGCACCTTCTCGAAGTCTATCTTGTCTTGTTTCTTGGCTTGACTTTCTTCGTTCTTCGCCTGTGCCTGCGGCTCTGCTGCAGCGTCAGAAACAAGTTCTGACGTAGAGGCTTTAGCCTCTTTAATATTATTAAACTCTTTATTGTTTATCTCATTCTCTATCCCTATCCCTATCTCATTCCCTATCTCTATCCCTATAGGTGACGTTCGTTCACGCTCGTTCACGTTCGTGCACGTTCGTGTACGTTCGTGCTCTTCTTTTTTATCCTTTTCTCGTGCCTCCTTTCTCTTCTTTTCTCGCTCCATGGCAATCTGTCGGTTGCGCTCACATTTCTCTTCGTACTTCTCGTTGTTCCTGTCGATGTTGGCTTGTAGCGTTCTGAACAGGGTACGCATCGACCTGTCGTCGGTTTTGAACTCTTCGCCTCTGTTGGCGTAGGCGAGCAAAGCCATGAAAATCTCCCCAGCCTCTTCCTTTGTGAAGTCCTGCAGCATGTTCTCTGCGTCTTTCGTGTTGATGACGATAGAACTCTTGTCTGTATTCCTGCTCATGTTTCTGATTTTATTGTGTAATCACTTTCGGGAGTCGCTCGGTGGCGGCTCCCTCGGTGGTTGTTGTTGTTATTGCTCGATAATCACAATGTTCGGTGCAGCTTCTGCAATTCGTCCAAGTACTGCGTCCATCTGGTTGTCTCGCTCCTGCACTACGATGTCGTGTGCGTCTGGGCTTACCAAGGTACAGGAGAGGTCGTTCGGGTTAATCTCCACCTCCACCTCGAATGTGCGCTTCTCGGCTCCCTTGAAGATTGGCATGTTGACATTGAAGCTCTTTGGCAGGTTGCTTTCTACCGTCTGTGCTCGCATGATCTTCTGGTTGCCTCGCTTGTCGTCGCTCAGCTCCAGCTCCTTGTCAATCTTAGCCTTGAAGTTGCGGAGCTCAGTTACCAGCTTCATGGCATCCTGCTGTGTCTCGAAGTAGGTGCGGAGCTGCTTGATGCGGTCTGCCATGTCGAAGCAGCTCATGTACTCTCCTGTGTTGATGCCGAACTCCTGCATCTCTGTGGAAAGGGTAAGCGTGCCGACAATCTGGTCGCTGTAGAAGTTGTTCTCGTCCGTGTTCAGCGTGATGGTCATGTGGTCTCTGTCCACAAGGATGTGTGCGTCTGCCGACACGATGTCGTCCTTGCGCTTCTCTACCCAGCATGCTGGTGCGTCGATGGTACCGTTGATGGATACGTTCTTTGGCTCCTTCAAAGGCAAGGCGTCTCCGAAACGGATTACCATGTCCTTGCCGTCCTCGATGTTCATCTCTGTGAGCTTCTCGATTGCTCTCTGCTCTGCATTCTCTTTCTGTTGCTTTGTCATTTTGAATCTATTTAAATGTTAAACTTCTGTTACTTGTCGTCGGTTCCTGTCTTGGGTGCGAGCTTAAAAATGTTAGGCTGCAGCTCGTCATGGCGTGCTGCTCGCTGGTAAACCAGCATACCCTCCTTGTTGTAGTAGCCGACCTGTCTTGTCTGTTGGTCGATGAGCTTGTAGCAAGGCTCCTTCACGTAGGTCGATTTGCTCTTGAGCTTGTCGACTACGTCCTTGATGGTGAGCTTGTAGCCTTTGATTTCCTCGTTGTACATCTGGACGGCTGCCTTCTTCGCCTCTTCCTGCTCCAGCTTCTTGATGCTGGCATCTGCCAGGGTCTCCTTCAATTTTTCTATCTGATCGCTTGGGATAGGCTTGCTGTAGCCCATGTTCTCGATGCTGTCTGCGTTGTCCTTGATGTATTGCTCTCGCTCTGCAAGGTCTTCGTATTCAAGTCCTAGATATTTCTCCATGATGTAACCTCCTTTCCTGTGTAATAATTAGCCCATAATTCTGTGAATTGTTGACCCGCAAAGCGGGCGATTTCGCTTTTTCGGAAGACGAGGGCAGACCCGTTGTGCGAGTACGAATTCGACACATCGTAGTCCGAGTGCAGAGCCGAAACACCGACATCGGAGCCGTTGGTCGCACCACCAACAACAACAGGGACTTGTAGGTTTCTTTCGTCTTTCCACTCGTCGCTCTTGTCATCAAGCTCTCCTTTAAACCAAAGTACCAAGTAAGGGTACCATCTTTCTTCATCTTCGGTGAATTGTGGTTCCCATCCCTCGTTGAGTGCTGCTGTAATGATTCGCAGTTTAAGATATGCTGCTACATTAATGCTGTCCATCAGTGAGGTGCCTTCTGCTGCTCTGTACTGCTGTACCAGCTTGTGGTCTTCGCCCAGCTCATTGCAGGCATCCTCGAATGTCTTCACTCTCTCCGTGATAGGACGTTCGTCCTTCTTCTGTTCCTCTTCTGCATCTACGAGTTTGAGGAAACCGTCCACCCATGCGGCTTTCTTGCCTGCTGGGATCTCTACTTGAATTGTTCCTTTTTCCATGTTGTTACTTCTTTATCAAATTTAAAACTTTTTTGAATGCCTCGTGATATCCTGTGAGCTCCTTGAACTCTTTGGCTATCATCTTTTCGTCTCCGATGATGAAGGATGCGCCTCCTGTCTTGTCTGCCAGGAGAACTAAGCAGTGCAGCTCGTTCTTCTCGTGGTAGTCGTCGATAGTCTTATAGACTCCTTCTGCCATTTTCGTGAGTTTGTCGTTCTCTCGTCCTGGTTCTACAATTTTGATTTTCTCTTCTTTTTCTTCTGCCATGTTGTAAAATCTAAATGTTAATAAATTCTTTATCGAAGTCCAGCTCCATTCCTGGGCTGGCAGCTTTCGTTGTTTTACCTGTCGCTCTCCGCACCTTGGTGATGAACTCCTTCTCGTTGCTGTTTCCATCTGAAAGGTGGATTAGGAGGATGTCCTTCGTCCAGGTGAGGTCGTGTCGCTTCAAGATTCCGATGGTGTTGTCGATGCTCATGTGGCTAGTGATAACTCTTCTTCGGAGTGCTGCTGGTATGTAGCCTTCGAGGACGTTGTGGTCGAGAATCTCGTCGCTGTAGTTCGCTTCTGCCATAAAGTGGGTGATGTTCGGGAAATCGTAAGGCATTGCGTAGGTGTCCGTGAAGAACAGGATGCGTCCTGTCTCCTGGTGCTCGATGAGGTATCCCACGCATGGTACGTCGTGCTTCACCTTGAATGGCAGAATTCTAAAGCCTCCGTAAATGTAACCGCACCCATCCTTGATGGCGGTGGTTGTGGTTGCTTCCAGGTTCTTGGCTTCAATAACGGAGGGGAGAGCCAGCAGCGGTATTCCTGCCTTCTCGTATTCGGCTGCGTGTCCTGCGTGGTCGTTGTGCTGGTGTGAGATTATGCAAACTTTCACCTTTGCGATGTCCCATCCGAGTGCCTTTTTGACCTCTGCGAGGCTCATGCCTGCCTCGATGATCAGGGCTTCGCTGTCGTTCTGCAAGACGTAGCAGTTTCCCTTGCTGCTGCTTCCGAGGATTGTCATCTTCATTACTCTTCCCTCCTATGTCTATGGCAATGGGCAGGCTCTGCTGGCTCCTGTCCCTGCGTTTGCGTTGGCAGCAGGAGCAGGTTCTGCTGCTGGCTGCTGTGTATTGCTCATGTCGATGTAGCTTGCGTTAGCTTCGAGACCCTTCGGAGCTGGTGCGGCTATCTGTTCGTCCTTGACCTCCACCGCTTCTGCATCGATTGCCTGTCTGCCTTGTGCAGCCTCTCGTTCTGCCGTGGCTTCGTCGTAGCGGTTTGGGTCATCGTCATCGCCATCGCCTGGGTCAGCGGTGCTGTCGAGGGCAATCTTGCAGGCTCGCTGGATGACGGTCTTCATGCACATCTGGTCAGTGAAGTTGTTGTGCGCTCCGCTCTTGCCCTTCATGGCTCCCTGTTCCCATGCCTTCTGGATCTGCGCTTTTGTCATCACCTCGATGTGCTTGCTGCCGTCCTTGTTGATAACTACAGCGTAGGCTGCGAGAATCTTGGCGTTGTCGATGTTGGCAAGGTTCGGCACATGCTTGACCAGCTGCTTCTCTCCGTTCTCGTCGATGGTGTAGACGAACTCGTCTCCTTCGTAGATGACCTGGGCGTTGACCTTCTCGATTTCGGTGTCTCGCTTTGCTCGCATGAGCTTACCCAGGTATCGCTCCTGCCATTCGAGGCGGTTGCCGTACATGATGAAGTAGCAATGCTTCTGTGGGTATTCTCCGTTGATGACCATGTTCAAGAGGGCGTTGCAAATGCTGTCCTTGGTGCAGTAGTCGATTGCCTTCTGGTGCTGCAGGTTCTCTACCGTCTGAAGGTAAAGCCAGGCTAGTTTGATGGCGTTGCCTACGTGGTAGCCCTTTGGCAGGACGACCTCGCCTGTCTCTTGCCAGCCTGTTACTCTGTCCATAATCTGCTGCGTTGTCTCTTCCTGCATGCGCTTTAAAGCGGTTGCGTTCTGTGAGGTGAGCTGCGTCTGCGGCTGCTGTCCTCCCTGTTGAAGTGTTTGTGTCATAATCACTTTCGTTTTAAAATTGTTACTGAATTATCGTTAGCTCCTTGTCTCTCGAAACGATGAGGAGTATCTGCTGGCTTTTTGTCGGCAAGATATCCGTGATGCTCTCTGCGTTGTCAATGAGCAAAGGTGCGTAGATGTCGTTGTATCGGCAGGCTGCGTTGATGATGTCGATTCCTGCATTTATCTTCTCGCTGGTCGAGAGGTCTCTGTAAGGCGTGCCGTGCATGGTACATTCGCATGTCGTCTTGATTCCCTCTGTTGTAATGAATGGCTCGAACATCTGGAATTGAACGTTCGTGAAGAGCTTGTTGACCTTTGTCTGCAGGTCTGTAATCTTGGCGATGGTGAACTGCTCGGCTGTGTAGTCCTGCTTCTCCAGGTCTGTTAGCTGCTGGTTCAAGTTCTTCTGTCTGTCCTCCAGCTCCTTGATGCGGTTCTGCTTGTCGGTGATGCGCTGTTCCTTCGCCAGCTCATCTCGGAGCTCATCTCGGAGTCGGTTCTGCTCTGCCTTGCGCTGCTTGAGGTTGGCTTCCTGCTGCACTCTGGTGTCGCTTGTCTCTTCAGCGGTTCTTGCTTCAAGGGCTGCTGTTCTTGTGTTCACTTCCATCTGCAGCTGCTGGTATTCCTCATCGTCCGTGTGGTAGGTGAGGTTCGGTTGGGCTTCCTGTGCCTTCTTCAAGGCTTCCTCCTGCTCCTTGCGCTGCTGATCCAGCTTGACCTGGTTGTCCTTGGCGGTCTTGATGGTTGCCTCTGCATCCGCTTTGCGCTTCTTGATTCGAGCTGCCTCTTCGTACATTGCGTCGAACTGCTTGCTCTTGTTGTCGTTGAAGTTACCCTCCATCTCTGCCTTCATGCGGTCGATGTCTTCCTGTGGGAGGCGTTGGTGGCAGGTAGGGCAGACCTCTTGGTTGTTGTCCCAGGAGAATGTCGTCTGGTTGAGCTTATTCCAGCGGTTCTTGAAGTCCTCGCTTGCGATGGCTATCTTGTTGAGTTGCGCTTCCGCATCCTCGACCGCAGCCTTGGCGTTGCGTATGGATCTGTCTGTCACCTCGATTTCATACTTGGCATCGTCGATGGCTTTCTTGTGCTTGCGCTCCTCTGCTGTGTTCTTATCCTGGTAGCTCTGTATGATTTCATTCATGCGCTGCTTGAGCTTGTTTATCTCGGTGCGCTCCTTTGTGCGCTCGTTGAAGTCGGAATCTACGGTACGGCTTAAGTCCGTGAGCTCCTTGTCGATGTTCTCGATGCCCTTCTCGATTTCCTTGATTCGCTTTTTGGTCAGCTCGAAGTTCGGCTTACCTTCCTCCAGCTTCTTCAGCTCCTCGGTGTTCTCGCTGATGCGGCTTGGTATCTGCTCGATTTCCTTCTTCAGCTCGGAAATCTTGTATCGGAGTTGCTCTCGATATCTCTGGATGTCCGTCCCTGCCAGGGTTGTAAGCAGTGCCTTGAAGTCCTCGTTGTCGCCTGCGATATCTTCGTCGCTGGTGCTTCCGACCATCTTAATCAGCAGCTTGCGCTGGCTCTCTGCTGGAAGTTTCGGGAAGTATGAAGGCATTGTCAGCATCTTGAAAAGCTCCTCCTTGCAGAGGCTGTCAATGAATGCCGCATAGTCCTTTGCGGTGTACTTGTCTTCGTTGACAAAGAACTTGGTGGTATGTCCCTTCATCTCTGCCTCCTCCTTCTTGCGTGGCTTCGTCCAGGTCTCTGTTCTTACCTTTTCGAGCTTGTAGTCTTTGCCGTCTGCTGTCAATTCCAGCACTACGGTATTGTCGAGGTGGTGGATAACCTGTCCGTTCTCGTCCTTCGGGTCAATGCCGAAGACCTGCGCTCCTTCGCTGTTCTTGTCGAACAATACCCAGCGTACTGCATCCACGATGGTGGTCTTGCCTGCGTGGTTCGCTCCCATGATCTGGGTGAGCGTCGGGTTGAAGTTAATTGTTCTCTCGCCTAGAACTCCCTTGAAGTTCTTAATGGTGATTTTCTTGAATTCTATTCTCATGTTGCTATTTTAAATGATTTCTATCAAGCGTTTCATTAATTCTTTCGAGCCTGGTGTCATCTCATTGTCATGCATCAATTTCTCCATGAAACCGAGCTTTGCTGCTGCCAGCTTGAGGAACTTGGCGAATGTCTCGTCCTTCTGTCCTATCTTATAGAGTGCTCTGGTTAAAAGTCTCGGGTCGTTCGTCTTGATAGCCATCGCTACGCTGTCTGTCTTTCCATCGTCTTCGATGGCTATGAAGAGGCGAGCCTGCTTTGGCTTATCCTGTCCAGCCATCTTGTCGTCCTCCTCGTTGAAGGCTTTTGCTGTCTTCGCCTGTTCCTTCATCCACTCTGATGCTCCGATGAATCCGAACTCGTTCTTCTCTTCTGTCTCTTTGTTACTAAATAATCCCATAATTTCTTCTATTTAAATTGTTAAACTTATGTTAGATGGCAATCTGCCAAAATTTCAAAATGTCCAGCCCTTTGTAGAATGGTCGGTTCGTACTCTTGCGGTAGTAAACCTTGATGTGACCCTTCTTGGTGTGGCGGTGCAGGGTAGTGCGGTTGATCTGCAGAATCTCGCAGGTCTTGGCGATGGTGTACCGTCCTGCTGGGTTGATGTTAGGCTGCGTCTCCGTCATCGGCTGCCTCCTTTCTCTTCTGTGCGTCCAGGGCTTCCATCATCCCTTTGCTTATTGCGATGAACACCCCAAAAACAAAAGCCATGAACCATTCGCCTCGGATGATGGCGGTCGCTGTCTGCGTGATTCCTAGAACCAGGGCTGATATCGCTGCTGCCCACATGATTCCTCTTTCAATCTTTTTCATTGTCTTGCCTCCTGTCTTTTTGTTAATGTGATTTACTTACTTTCTCGGCAGTCTCATAAACGCCTGCCTCGACCAGAATGAAACGGACACCGCTGGTGGTGATTCCGTGCTTCTCAGCCAATGCTCGCAGTATGCGGTATGGCTTCGTTCCCTGCGCTGTGAGCTTCGGTGCGAGCTCCTTGAACTCTGCGATGATTGCCTCGTTGCGCTCCTTTCTCTTCCTCTCCATTGGAGTCATCAAATCAATCTCTGTCATTTTTTCTCCTTTTTATTTTGTTATTTCAACTTTTTTGTTTACTTTTGTGCGTTGTAACGTTATTGCTAACGTTTTTCGAGTGCAAAGATACACAAAAACGTTTGTACCACCAAACAATTTCGTGTGTTTCTTTCATTTTCGTGTGTTAATAAGTCTTAACGAAATGAGGCTGTATGTTTAACTAATTGATTTACAAAAGGTTATGACAGGACAAAGAATAAAGGAACTTTTGGCAGCTGAGGGTATCTCCCTTGCTGAATTGTCTCGCTTGCTTGGTTATGAGGGCGACCAGAGGCTTCATAATGCCTTGCGCTCGGACAATGTGAAAAGTGGGCTTTTGGAGGATATTGCTCGTGTTACAAACAAAAGCATTTGCTTTTTCTATCCAAACGAAATCGGTGGGAATGCAAACGCTTCAGATAGTTCGGTGGCTGTTTTGGGTTCTCAAAACCAAATTTCCACCATCTCCGAGCGTTTTCTTGGTCTCCTGGAAAAAAAAGACCAGCAAATTGACCGCTTGCTCTCCTTGATGGAAAGTCAGAAAGGAGGCAATTAATGGCTGGCGTGTATTCTCGAACTGCCCAATGTGGCATGAAGGTAATGTTCGCAGCAATGCGTTTACTCAAAGAGCAGGGTGGTTCGTGCCGTCTTTCCGTGTTGCGTTCTCTCTTGGGTGAATGTTGCGATTTTTCGGGTTGGGAGCTGGAAAACGTTGGAGGTTCTGTCCGTTGGCACAATTTTCTGTCATGGTATTCCTCCTGTTATGTGGCTGCTGGCTTCATCCGAAAGCAGAGGGGAACTTGGTATTTAACCGAGGATGGTGTCGCTTGTCTCTCTTCCTCTTCTGAGTCTGCAGCCTTCGACCAGGCGACCGCAGCCTATAAGAAATGTTCGGGCGAGGCTTCTGCTTCTCCGTCTGGCGATATCCTCCCTGCAAGTTCTGCCTCGCTCACCCTTGGCGAAATGAAGGAGCGTGCTGATGAAGGGTTGCGTGCTGCAATTGCTTCTCGCTCTCCTTACGAATTCCAGGACATGGTGGCTGCCCTTCTGCATGCGATGGGTTACTTCACTCCGTTCGTGGCTCCAAAGGGAAAAGATGGCGGTGTTGATGTCTTGGCGTTCCATGATCCTCTTGGGGCGACCATCCCTCGTGTTAAGGTGCAGGTTAAGCACACGCCTTCCTCATCCGTGTCTGTAGAAGTCGTTCGTCAGTTGGTCGGCTTGCTTAATCGTGATGGTGATGCTGGTTTGGTAGTAACTTCTGGCTTGTTTACATCGGAGGCTCATCGGGCAGCTCGTGAATCCCATAGGAGCGTTCGCCTTATTGATGGCGATGAATTCCTGGATCTGTGGATTCGGTATTACTCTAAAATGTCGGAAGATGACAGGTCTCTTCTTCGTATCACTCCTGTCTATTTCGTAAATGAATAAAAAAATGAAAAAGGTCTTATTTGTGCTGTTTGTCTTTACCTCGCTTTGGTCTTGCACCTCCAGGAACTCCGAGGAGGCTATTCGCCAGAAGTGGATTGAAAAAGCAGATGGCTCGTGAATATAAGGATGCGGAGCTTGATAGCCTTGCGCTTATTGCGACAGGGCAGGATGGTGATCCGTCGTTGGTAAGCCCTCGCTATAATGCGTTGTCTGTCCTTCGTTCTGAACTTCCCGAAAAGAAGGAGGTTTGGGATAAAGTAGAAAAGGCTATCTATGCTGGTGATGTCTATGGCGACGATGAAGATGAGGGTGATGTTTTTGAATGATTAAATGTTTGGGTTATGCAAAGTGTTGAATCTGTCAAGGTCGCCTGTCGGTTCTTCCTGGCTCTTCGTCTGCTGAAGGAGCAGCGTGTGATTCGTGGGAAGAAAACCTTCACCGACCGCTATGGTATTAATCGGTGGAACATGAACAGCTGCGAGAAGGATCCGTCTCGTGATTTGTTCCAGCTGTCCTGGCTCACCTATCTGGTTCGTGATTATGGTGTTTCCGCTCGCTGGCTCCTCCTTGGTGAGGGTGCTTTCCTGGAGCGTGATTGCGTCTCTGCGAATGTTAAAAACGGGGTGTGCGTGCAAAATGCGTGCAGTTCTTGAAGGGCTGTTTTGTAAGGTGTTGAAAAATAAACGATTACGGATTGAGGGTTCACGCCTGGAAAGCGTGTAACCGGCAAAACCGGTTCGGGGGTTCGAATCCCCCTCTTTCCGCTTTTATATATATAATAAGGTATATGAAGAAAAATACAGCTATTGCACGTTTTGCAATATTGGTTTTCACATGGATGTGTTCTCTGCCTATGATGGCTCAAGAAGAGAACATGGGATTTCATCAAGCTCTTAAGACAAAGTTTATAGAGGGTAATGCGGGATTTATGTCTCTCGTTGCCATCGCCCTCATCGTGGGTATGGCTTTCTGCATCGAGCGCATCATCTATCTGAGTCTTTCTGAAATCAACGCCAAAAAGTTGATGCAGGATATCGACCAGAAAGTGGCGGCTGGAGATGTGGAAGGGGCTAAGACGCTCTGCCGGAATACCCGCGGACCGGTGGCTTCTATCTGCTACCAGGGTTTGATGCATATCAGCGAGAGTCTTGATGACATCGAGCGCTCGGTGAGCGGATATGGTACCGTTCAGGCGGCTAACCTGGAGAAGGGATGTTCCTGGATCAAACTCTTTATCGCAATGGCTCCATCGCTCGGATTCCTCGGAACCGTGATTGGTATGGTCATGTCGTTCGACCAGATTCAGCAGGCGGGCGATATCAGTCCTACTATCGTTGCTTCGGGTATGAAAGTGGCGCTCATCACTACCATCTTCGGTATCATCGTAGCCCTCATCCTTCAGGTTTTCTATAACTACATCCTTTCTAAGGTGGAGCACCTGACAAGCCAGATGGAGGAGTCGGCGGTTACTTTAATGGATATTATTGCAAAGAATAAATAAACGAAGAGAGAAATGGTTAAATTTCAATTTTCAAAGCAGAAGACGAAGTCGGCCGAAAAGATATCGCAGCAGGTGTTCTATATCATGATAGGATTGGCGGTGCTGGTTTTCGGTCTGTTCTTTTTGGTAGGCTACGATTTGCCTTTCGAAGAGAACCCCGACTTTAATGCGCCTCTCTTTACCGATGTGCTCATCCTGCTGATGTGGCTCTTCCTGATAGGAGGTGTGGGACTGGCTGTCTTTTCCATGATCAGAGATTATCGCAGCAGCAAGTCGGAGGCTGTAGTGAATGGTATTCCCGTGCGCCGCATCTTCCGCATCACATGGATCGGAACTTTGGCAGTTTTGCTGCTTACCTTCCTTTTGGGCGGTTCTGCTCCGATGCTCATCAATGGCGAGAATTATGCCGACTGGCTCTGGCTCAAGCTTTCAGATATGTTTGTCATCACATCACTCCTGATGCTGGTGGCAGGAATCGGTGCCGTCTGTTTCGGTGCCACACGTTATATTCGGAAGAAAAACTAAAGAGAGTGCTTTGGGCTCTCTATTCTATAAATAAGGATTAAATATGCTGATTAGAAGGAAGCAACACGAAACCCCGGGACTGAATACCACATCTACAGCCGACATCTCGTTCATGCTGTTGATATTCTTCCTTGTCACCACATCAATGGATGTGGATAAGGGACTGTTGCGCCAACTCCCTTCACCTGAACCGCAGAAGAAGGAGCAGCAACAGACGATGGTAGACAAGGCTAACCTGATGGCGCTGCGCCTGACAGCTGGCGATACGCTTTTGGTTAACGACAAGCCGATGAAGGTAAGCCAGCTCAAGGAAGAAACCATCCGCTTTGTTCACCGTCTGGGCAAGAAACATCTCATCTCTATCGAGAGTGACCGCGATGCCGACTACAATCTCTATTTCCAGATGCAAAACCAGCTGATGGAGGCATATAGCCAGCTTCGCAACGAAACAGCCCAGAAGAAATATCACAGGGATTATGCCCTCTTGAACAATGACCAGAAAGAACAGGTGCGCAACATCTGTCCGCAGCGCATCACAGAGTCGTATGCCAACGCAATGACTCATGCCGACCAGCGTGTTGATGCCAATGCTGAAGAAAAGCAAGGGGAAGAAAATTCTACAGAAACAGCTACTGAACAGCAGAAAGGAGGTAAACAATGATGAATTTTCATAAGAAATCGCATGAAGTGCCAGGGTTGAATACATCTTCTCTGCCAGACCTGATTTTCTCCGTACTGTTCTTCTTTATGATTGTTACCCACATGCGCCAGGTTACCTTGAAGGTAGACTGCCGTTTGCCACAAGGTAAGGAACTCACCCGCCTGACCAAGAAATCGGCGGTGAGCCATATCTACATAGGTAAACCAACCAAAGAGATGCAGGCAAAGTATGGTACCGGTACCCAGATTCAGTTGAATGACAAGTTTGCTTCGGCTCCCGAAGTGATGGATTACGTTTCGGCAGAAAAGAAGCGTATGTCGCCGGAAGACCAGAAGCTGATGACCGTATCAATTAAAGCAGACCAAGAGACAAAGATGGGTGTGATAACCGACGTAAAGCAGGCTTTGCGCCAGGCAAAAGCATTAAAAATCAGTTATTCTGCCACAGAAAAAGGAAAATAATATTAATTTATAATGTTTTTCTCTTAAAAAGTTGCTTTTATTAATTTTTTGTATTATCTTTGCAAGCAAATTATTAGTATTATGTCAAAACAAATTTTAGATTCATTAGATAGGCAGATTCTGAAGCTGATTTCTCAGGATGCCCGTATTCCATTTTTGGAAGTGGCACGCGCTTGCAACGTGAGCGGTGCTGCCATTCATCAGCGTGTTGCTAAACTTACAAATCTTGGTATCATCAAGGGTTCACAATTCATCATTGACCCAGAAAAGATAGGTTACGAAACTTGTGCTTATATGGGACTCTATCTGAAGGAGCCTGAGAAGTTTGACCAGGTTGTAGAGGAGTTGAAGAAGATTCCTGAGGTTGTGGAGTGTCACTATACTACAGGTGGTTTTGATATGTTTATCAAGATTTATGCGCTGAACAACCACCATCTCCTGGAAATCATCCATGATAAGTTGCAGCCATTGGGATTGTCTCGCAGCGAGACCATCATCTCTTTCAATGCATCTATCAACCGTCAGCTTTCTATGCAGGATCTCAAGAGTTTCAACGATGATGAAGAGGAAACTGATGAGGAGGCTGCAGCAGAGAAATAAGATATAAAAAGAAAAAAAGCAGTAGCTCCCTGCGGGATTACTGCTTTCTATAAAGGGTGAGGAATGTGAACGGTAAGCCGTTTTCATTCCTCATTTCTTTTTCTGTCACTTCCCATTCTGCCGGATTGATTTCCGGAAAGAAGGTATCGGCATGTTCAGGTTCCTTTTCAACGATTGTGAGATAAAGCTTGTCTGCAAAAGGCAAAGCCTGTTCATATATGCTGGCTCCTCCGATGATGAAACATTCATCTGATGCTTCTTTGCTTCCAACCGTTTTTTTGTTTCCAACAGATTCTTTCCTTGCTGCCAGCGCTTCTTCCAGAGAGCTGCATACTTCGCACCCTGTTATCTGCTCTCTTGTCTTCGAGATAACAATATTGCGGCGGTTGGGCAAGGCTCCGTTCGGCAGCGACTCAAATGTCTTCCTGCCCATGATGATTGTATGTCCAGTTGTGAGCATACGAAATCGGGTCATGTCCGATGGGATGGCGTAGAGCAACCGGTTCTTGTACCCGATAGCTCTATGCACTTTTGATATACAGGCGATGATGCTGAGCATTTTTTATTTTAATGTTGAATGTTGAGTGTTGAATGTTGAATTATTCATTCTTGCTATAAACTGTTAACTATAAACTATTAACTATAAACAGCTCTCCCGTCCCGTGGCTACTCTTAATTTTCCACTCCTGCGGATAGAGGTTGTTGGCACGGTTGCCAATGTTCTTTTCCCAGCCTATCGGAACCTGTCTGTAGGTTACCAGAACATAACCCTTAGGCGTATCGGCAGGCAGATTCACAGCCTCCTTGCGAAGGTAGCGGATGGCATCTTCGTAGGATAACTCCACTTGCGGGAAGTGTTCTTTGTTGAGCATCGTAGAGAGAGCGAGAGCCTGGTCGGGGATAAGTCCCTTTCCCTTGTCTGTTCCCAGTTTCACACCGGCATGCAGCACCTTCAGGTTCTTTTCTGCCTGGTCGTAGATGTCTTTCCATCTGCCCGGAATGGCGTAAACCGTCTCGTTACTCTCTGCAGGCATCCATTCCGTATCAGTCTTCAGCCAGCCGTCCGGAATCTCCAGTCCCTTTCCTTTCGCCACCTTCTTGTCTTTCTTCTTCTTATCCTTCCTGTTCTCCTTGGCTGAAGAACCTGCTTCCCATTCGCCCTCTTTCTTCAGAATTGCCATAAACAGACCTTCGCCTTGCGAAACGCCAGGAATAAATCGGTAAACAGGGAAGTCGGTGCCCGTGAGGTTGCGGGTGATGTTCCATGCATCTTCTACACCCTCCAGTGCCATCACTTCAGCGCCAAGTTCTTCGCATATCCAGTCCACGTTCTCCTCATCTTCGTGCGCATTGAAGGTGCAGGTAGAGTAAATCAGGATACCGCCTGGCTTCAGACAGTTCCAGATATCTGATACGATTTCGCGCTGCAGCTGCCAGCAGTTGTTCACATTCTGGGTACTCCATTCGCTGATAGCCCCTTCATCTTTGCGGAACATTCCTTCGCCGGAGCAGGGAACATCGGTAAGAATCACATCAAACTGCAACTTCGATTTCTTGTAATCGCGGGGATAGTTGTTGGTAACAATCATATCCGGATGACCGAACTTCTGTACGTTCTCGGCAAGAATCTGTGAGCGGGTGCGCATAGGTTCGTTGCTGAAGAGCAGACTCCCTTCCGGCAAGGCAGCTCTTACGGCAGTCGACTTTCCGCCAGGGGCAGCACAGAGATCCAGCATCATCACCGGTTCTTTTACGTACTGTCGGATAGCCATATCAACAAACATGGATGAGGCTTCCTGTACATAATATAAGCCGGCATGCAGCAGCGGATCGAAGGTGAATCCGGGACGCGTAGAGAGATAACGGCCGGTTTCCGGACACCAGGGAACCGGTTCGCCTATTGCATCCTTGCATTTAAAAGGATTGATGCGGATACTGGTTGGTGCCTCCTCTTCGAGGATAGCATGCTCCAGACGCTGATACAGCTTTTCGCCCATCAGCGCCTGCGTATATGTTCTGAAATCTTCAGGTAATGTCTTCATTCTGTCTCTTTTTCTTTAATTTGTTTGCAAAAATAAGAAAAATTTCGTTTCTTTGCAACTAAATCGCGAAGAGATGCGTCTAAGAAGCAGAAATTTATCAAATAACAAGGTAAAAACAATAAAAAAATAATGATATGAAGAAAGCAATATTGGCATTAGCGCTCGTTATGAGCATCGGAGCCACCCAAGTGTCTTTGGCGTCTTCTGCTCCAAAACATCGTTATCATCCAACTACCCAACAGGTAGACCCAAAGGCTGCTCCTGCATCTGCTGCACAGCCATCTGCTTCGAAAGATAAAGACGACGAGGCATTGGAGGCTTATTCTGATACCACCAGCACAGATTCGGCCAACTATGATGATTATGATGAGAATGATAATAGGTCTGTTCATTCTAGATACAGTTTAGACAACTATGATGATCCGTTCGATTTCATCGGTTCGGTATTTGGTGGCGGAGCGCTGGCTGTTATGATCATTTTCTGTATCATCTTCGGTCTGCTGTTTGTCTTTGCTCCGCTGATCATCGTATTTCTGGTTATCAGATATCTGATTCGCCGCCACAACGACCGGATGAAACTGGCAGAGATGGCGATGGAGAAGGGCATCAATGTTCCGGAAAGCGACCGGCCGATAGACAAGCAGAGCGATGAGTATCTGGTAAAGCGTGGATTGAGAAATGCCTTCCTGGGAGCCGGCTTATGCGCCATGTTTGCCTGGTGGGATGTTGATTTTCTGGCTGGCATCGGAGCCCTGGTCTTCTTCTATGGCATCGGTCAGACCGTTATCGGTTCGCTTCCTGCCATCAAGGACTGGTGGAAGAACCGTCACGGCGACCAGGGCACGGGATATAATGGTACTCCGGTCTAGCAGCCGACATTCAATATATCATGGCTTCTCAATAGGAGGGGAAGTCACAAGGAAAAGAACAACAATTATTAGTTAATATATATAAGGTGGAAAAGTTATCCGATATCTCTCTCGTCACGAAGGTGGTGATGCTTCATGACCGCAAGTCGTTCGACCTGCTGGTCAGGAAGTATCAGTCACCCATTCGTGGGTTCTTCCTACGGCAGACGCTGGGGGATGCGCAGCTGAGTGACGACTTGGCTCAGGATACCTTTGTAAAGGCTTATACCCATCTGTCTGGTTTCAGGGGTACAGCCAGCTTCTCCACCTGGCTCTACCGCATCGCCTATAATGTATGGTATGATTATACCCGCAGCCATAAGGAAACGCAGGACATCGATACGCCTGCCGTTTCCAGTAAGAATGCACAGGGCGCCCATGCCGGATTGAAGATGGATTTGATGAAAGCCCTACAGATATTGGGCGAAAATGAACGTACATGCATCACGCTGCAGCTGATGGATGGACTCTCTATAGATAAGATTGCAGAGGTGACGGGAATGGCGCAAGGCACCATCAAGTCGCATCTCTCTCGTGGAAAACAGAAACTTGCAAGTTACTTAAAACAGAATGGTTATGACCGATAAGATAAATGATAAGAAGTTGGATAGCATGAAAGGGGAACCGTTGAACCCTCAGGATGAAGAACTCTTGCAGATGTTCTTTGCCGATTGCCAAATGTCTGAGATTCCTGATGACGGATTCTCCGACAGGGTGATGCAGGCATTGCCGGCTTTACCCGAAACTGATACTGCGATGTCGCTGGTTAAGCGCCAGCGTCTGGAACATTTATGGACGGCAGCCTGTGTGGCAGCAGGCATCATCATAGCAGTAGTCTGTCAGGGATGGGAGCAGATTCAGGGGTGGCTTTTCTCTATGAAGATAGATTTCCTCCTCTCCGGTTCGCGTGCCCTTACGCATGTGGCAGATTCCATCGCCCACTCTCAGAATCTCCTGATGGTGCTGGCTGGCATCGTTGTCCTCATCATGGTTTGGGGATATAATGAACTGGCTGATGCACGTCAGTAGGCTTCTTCCCTGATATCAATTGTATGAATGATCAACTCTTTCTATTAGCAGAATAGTTTTTAGTGCTAATAGAAAGAGTTTCTTATTACTATAAATATCATCTTTATACTCTAGAAATCTCCGTTCAAAGCTTTTGAATGTCCGTTCAGTGTCTTTGAACGGACATTCAATGACTTTGAACGGACATTCAATGTCTTTGAACGAAGATTTAATATTGCTGAATATAGAAAAACAAATAGGTGCTGCTACTTTTTCAGTAGAGCACCTATGCTTATGATATCGGTTTCTAAAACAATTTATAGGTAGTGCGTAGCACTTTGAACTCGGTTCGGCGGTTCAGCTGGTTGCAGATTTCCTGATGCTCCTTGCTCTGCTTCAGGATAAATTCTTCGTTGAGCACATCGCCTTCCTTGAGCCAAGGATACTTCTCGGTGAGTTTCTTGCGCACATTCTTCGGCTTCTCCTTGCCGTAGCCCACAGGGGTGAGGCGCTCTTTCTCTATGCCGTGTTTTATCAGATAGTCTACTACCGATTGGGCGCGGCGCTGAGACAGATGCTTGTTATATTCGCTGTTTCCCTTGTAGTCGCAATGGGCGCTGAGTTCGATGGTAACGTGCGGGTTCTCTTTCAGCAGCATTACCAGCTGGTCGAGGGCTGTTGTACTGGCTTCGGTAAGGGTTGCCTTGTCGAAATCGTAGAAGATGTTGTCGATGAGTACAGGGGCTGTGATGGAAGCCAGCGGGAACTGGAGCACGTATTCCTTACTCTCTTTAGCCGAATCAACCCGAAGTTCTTCCTTGTGGTTGAGGTAGCCTTTGCAGGATGCCATCACCAGGTAGTCGACATGCGGATTGATAGGGAGGACAAACGAACCGTCGCCCTTGACGGATAGTTTCCTGTTCGTTCCGTCGTTGCCTACGATTCTCACCTCTGCGGCAGGCAGTTCATAACCATCTTTCTCGTAAACCCATCCCTTCATCGTGGTAACAATCTCCGGATTCTCGAAGGAGTAGATATGGTCATAGCCTCTTCCGTCTTTTCTGTTAGAGCAGAAGAAACCCTGGTTGTGGAGACCCTCGAAAGTCATTCCGAAGTCATCGGCTTCTGTATTCAGCGGATAGCCGGGGTGGGTGAGTTCGTATTTCCGGGTGATGGAATTTACTTTGGCGATATAGATGTCGAGTCCGCCCATTCCCACATGACCGTTGCTGCTGAAGTAGAAGTCGCCGTTAGGACGGAAGGTAGGGAACATCTCATCGCCTGGGGTGTTGATCGGTTCTCCCAGGTTCTCTACGCCGCCCAGTCCGGCAGGAGTGATGCGCACTCGCCAGATGTCGAGACCGCCCTTTCCGCCCGGCATGTCTGATACGAAATAGAGCCATTCGCCATCAGGGGAGATGGCTGGATGGGCAAAACAACTGAGCGTATCTTTGCTGATTTCCAGATTTGTAGGCTTGCTCCAGGCTGCATCTGAGCGGTTGGAGGTTACTATCTGGGCTAAGCGGGGCGAAGTGGGATCGGTGGTACACTGGGTGAGGTACATCTGCTTGCCGTCTGGGGTAAAGCAGCATGCGCCCTCTTCGTGGTCGGTGTTGAGACCGGTTCCGATGGCTTCCGGCTTGCTCCATTTGCCTTTGTCGTCCTTTTCAGAGAAGAAGATGTCGGCAGATTTCGTTCCCGTCACTCCGTTCATATCGCTGCCCTGGGCTTCGTTGCGGGTTGAGGTGAAATAGAGCTGACTGTTGTCTTCGCTGAGGAACATCGGCGAATAGTCGTCTCTTCGGGAATTGAAAACATCCATCCGCTTTACCTTGTACCGGCTTCCTTCCTTCTTCCAGACTGGGGCTTTTCGTGCCGATTCGAGTCCGTTCTTTACCAGCATGTTGTCGGGCATGGAATCGAGCAGGAATTCGAATTCCTTAGCTGCCTGTCTGTAACTTCCGTTCTTCAGGAGAAGCCGGGCGTAAGCCAGGCGGTCGGTGAGGTCCGCCTGCTTGTATCGGATGGCATTGCTGTAGGCAGCCAGTGCCTTTGGCGTACTGTTGATTTTATCATAGCAGCGTGCCATCTTTAGAGCCACCTTGCCTCGGGCAGCCCGCTCTTTGGTAGGTGTTTTGGTGTACACCTTTTTATATTGGGTTGCCGCATCGTAGTATTCGCCTAAAGAAAGATGCTTGTCTGCTTTCTTCAGGTTCTGTTCAATGCCGCAACTTATCAGAAAGAGGCAGCTGATTGCTGTTATGATTTGATAAAATCTTATTTGTTTCATATTGATTTACATCTGCGAGAATGGCTGGCGATATTGGCAGCCTGCCTTCCAGTTGCTGCAGCCATAGGCGGTCTTGCCCTTGATGATGACGCCCTTGCCGCAGAGCGGGCATGGCTTGCCTACCATTGGGTCGGCTGGAGCCTGAGGAGCAGAAACCGGCTGTGCTGCTGCATTCTGCGTATCTGCATTTTGTGCAGTAGCTTCATCCTTTTTCTTGGCTGGCATCTTCTTAGCAGGAGTCTTTCGGGCAGCCGGCTTCTTGGCAGCCGGTTTCTTCTTGAGGTCTTCCTCTGTCATGATGGTCACTCTCCGGTTGCTGTTGTCTGACAACACATCGATGACTATCTTGTTGATCTGTTCTTTCAGTCCGTTGATGAAGTCGGCAGGATCGTAGGTCTTGTGCTCGATGTCGCGGAGTTTCTTCTCCCAGATACCGGTCAGTTCGCAACTCTTCAGCAGTTCCTCATGGATGGTGTCAATGAGTTCGATGCCTGTCGGGGTTGCCATCAGATTCTTGCGCTGGCGACGGATGTAGTGGCGCTTGAAGAGGGTCTCGATGATGCCGGCACGGGAGGATGGACGACCGATGCCGTTCTCCTTCAATGCCGCACGAAGTTCCTCGTCTTCCACGAATTTACCCGCTGTCTCCATCGCACGGAGCAGGGTAGCCTCGGTGTAATACTTAGGTGGCGTGGTCCATTTCTCCGTCAGGGTAGGCTGATGGTCGCCCGATTCGCCTTTTGTGAAGGATGGGAGGGTTCTTTCTTCTACTACTTCCTTCTTGGCACCATTTCCTGAGTCTGCATTTCCGTTGGCGTTATCTGAAGCATCATCGTCATCTGCATTCTTTACATCCTTGGCATAGACTACTCGCCAGCCAGGTTCGAGAATCTCCTTGCCGCTCACCTTGAACTCTATCTTTTCCGGTTTTGGTCCGTCCTCGTTGATTACTTCGCCCAATACGGTGGTGGTAGAGAATTTACAGTCCGGATAGAACACGCTGATGAAGCGCTTGGCGATGAGGTCATAGACATTCGCCTCCATATCGGTGAGTCCGGTTGGCGGAACACCGGTTGGGATGATGGCGTGGTGGTCGGTTACCTTGCTGTTATCGAAAACCTTCTTGCTCTTCGGCAACTTCTTGCCGGTGGCTGCTAGCTGCTGGATGAGCGGGAGGTATTTCTGCTGACTGGCAATCTTTGCCTGGCTCACTCCGTTCAGAATCTGCGGACATTTCGGATAGATATCGTCTGTCAGAAACTGGGTATCTACACGAGGATAAGTGGTGTACTTCTTCTCGTAGAGACTCTGGATGAGCTTCAGCGTGATATCGGCAGAGTAAGCAAACTTCTTGTTGCAATCTACCTGCAGCGAGGTGAGGTCGTAGAGATGAGGTGGCGCCTCGTTTCCCTTCTTCTTGCTTACATCTGTGACGGTGAAGGGTTTGCCGGCGATGGTACTGAATGCTTTCTCGCCTTCCTCCTTGCTGGTAAACTTGCCGCTGGTTGCTGTAAACTGGGTGTCGCGGTAGATGGTGGCGAGTACCCAGTAAGGTTCGGAAACGAAGTTGTCGATTTCCTTCTGGCGGTTTACGATCAGGGCAAGGGTAGGGGTCTGCACTCGGCCGATGCTGAGCACCTGTCGATTCTGACCGTATTTCAATGTATAAAGTCGGGTGGCGTTCATGCCGAGAATCCAGTCACCGATGG
>ENA-ORNT01000072-ORNT01000072.1-human-gut-metagenome-genome-assembly--contig:-NODE-72-length-70196-cov-4.909497_pt1 | contig 70196 bp, 60 predicted proteins | sample MGYA00242120_ERZ509032 | MGnify/ENA primary metagenome ERZ509032 (study PRJEB26280, sample SAMEA2338729) | human gut metagenome | biome: human gut; feature: human-associated habitat; material: faeces...
AGAAGAGACAGTTCAGACAGTTATGGATTGCCAGAATCAATGCTGCTGCAAGAATTAACGGACTTTCATACAGCAAGTTCATGTATGGTCTTAAGTTAGCTAATATCGATCTTAACAGAAAGGTATTATCTGAGATGGCTGTTAACGATGCAGAAGGATTTGCTAAGCTCGCAGAGGTTGCTAAGTCTAAGCTTGCATAATTGATTATATATTATATATCATAGAGATAATAGGCTGTCGTGAAAGCGGCAGTCTTTTCTTTTTAAAATGTATGATATTTCTGTGAACTAATATGAACAGATATGGATAAAATCTCTTTTATGTGATATAGTATGAAAGTCAATTTTTTACTTCTGTATAAAGAAGTAAGAGCGGAGGTTTATTGTGAGAAAAAGTTTTTTAAGAAAAGCATCAATAGTTTTATTATCAGCAACAATGCTTATGGCAACTGCATGTAATAAAGAGATTGAAGTAAAATACGATTATAATGTTAATGATTATGTACAGCTTGGGAAATATGAGGATATAGCTGTAACAGTTGATAAAACATCTATAGAGAATCAGCTTGTTGATGATAAGATTGCTGAAGATATAGAGAATAATACTACTTATTCAGAAGTCAGCAGAGGTGCTGTTGATGGAGATCAGATACTGGTTACTTATGTTGCTACAAGTTCGGGTTCACAGTCAACAGGGCTGTCTAATACAGATGGTGTTACAATGATACTTGGCAAAGATAAACTTGGACTTGATATAGAAGAGCTTGATGAAGCACTCTATGGAATGAAGGCTGGAGAGACTAAGGTTATGGTAATCGACTTGCCGGAAACATATAGCAATACCGTATATGCAGGAACTAAAGTAGTGTTTGAGCTTACCGTGCAGACGGTTTCACAGCCTAATGTGCCAATGCTTACTAATGCATATGTTAAGGAAACATTTGGATATGATACAATCGAAGAATATAGAGCTTCTGTTAAAGATTCATTAGCATCTACAATCGATTCTAAGGTTGATGATGAGATTCAGAAACAGGTTCTTTCAACACTTCAGGATACATGTAAGGTAAGTGGTTATCCAGATACACTGCTCAGTACATTACGAGACAGATATGACCAGTCTGTCGGATTCTATGCTGATTTTACTAACCAGTCAAAGGAAGAGTATTGCCAGCAGTTATATGGAATGTCATATGATGATTTCATTAAGAAGTCAGCAGCACAGCAGCTTATTATGGAAGCAATCGTGAAAGATCAGAAGTTCTCTATGAGAGAATATGATTACAAGGGCGATCTTGATGAATTCGCAGGAGACAATGGATATTCTGATGAGAATGCATTTGTTGAGAAATTCGGAAAAGATAGTGTAGTTAAGGCTATGCTTGTGCAGAAGGCACAGGATTATGTTATTGATCATGCCAATATTGCGTATAAGTAAGAAGGAATTCAGGTAGTGTGTGGGAACCGGCAGCATATTATTGTGTGAGTCCTCATGGCGGCTGCACCTAGTGGGAGTAAATGCCGCTCTATACAGAGTTTATTACGGTGAGAGAAAACAAACGCGCTTCGCTTGAACGAGTTTTCTCTCACCGCTCTTTTGTATAGAGCGGCATAACTCCCACACGGTTCGCGCCTTAAATCGGACTCGCACAATAATATGCTGCCGGTTCCAATCTACGTTAATTCTTTCTTGCCTTGCTTATGCCTTCGGCATGTTGCAAGGCGGGCTGTTGATGTGTGACCGGGGTGGCTATGAAATGTGGTGGGATAAAAAAATCCATCTTGCTTATGCCTTCGGCATGTTGCAAGGCGGGTTGTTGATGTGTAACCGGGGTGGCTATGAAATGTGGTGGGATAAAAAATCCATCTTGCTTATGCCTTTGGCATGTTGCAAGATGGATTTTTTTACTTTGTGCCTGTTGAGCCGAAGCCGCCTTCGCCTCTTTCTGTGTCGTCAAGCTCTTCTACTTCGTTGAATGATGCTGTGATGTATGGTGCTAAGACTATCTGAGCGATTCTGTCTTTTGGTTCTATGGTTACAGGTTTATCTGAATGGTTGTGGAGGGCTACTATGATTTCACCTCTGTAGTCAGAATCTATTACACCTACTTTGTTGGCTGGGGCAAGACCTTTTTTGCATGCCATTCCGCTTCTTGCATAGATGAGGCCTACGAGTCCTGTTGGTATCTCCATTGCTATTCCTGTTTTGATGAATTCAGTTGTGCCTGGCATAACTGTTACGGCTTCGGACATTCCTGAGTAGAGGTCTGCTCCGGCTGAGAATTCTGTTCCGTATGTTGGGATACAGGCGTTAGGATTTAATTTCTTAATATTAACTTTCTGTGACATTGTGTAAACTCCTTTATATTATTAATCGTACAGAAGTACGATATTACCTGATTCGAGTGATTCTTTTACAAGGATTGTCCTCTGATTAGATGAACCCTTGAACTGAAGCATCATATCCTTCTTGTCTTCTTCATATTTGCCGTCAACTATGACGTCAATGTATTGAAGCATTTCTTTAGTTTCTTTCCATTCATTGCACATTCTTTCAACAATATCCTTGTCAAACAGATATCCTGTAAAGCACCATATACTCAGGTTAGGATATATTCTGCGTACTTCCCTCAGCAATGGAAGGAGTCCCTGCTGGTTGCTGTGTTCAAATGGTTCACCTCCTAGAAGTGTGAGCCCTGTAACATAGTCTGGGGCAAGGGAATCAATGATTTCTTTGATTGTATCGTCTGTGAAGTCCCTGCCATAATTAAAGTCCCATGCAATTTCGTTAAAACAACCTTTGCATCGGTGTGTGCATCCACTTACAAAAAGAGATGTACGCACCCCTGGTCCGTTAGCAATATCACAGGTTTTTATCTCGGCATAATGCATAATATAAACCTTCTTTCTAAAAGTTGCAATAAATCTGTATTATTAGCAAATAATGACATCTTATCACATGAATTACAGAATTATGAATGCTATATTAAGACTATAGCAAATGATTTAAATCTGTTGTACAATTATAGCAGATTTGCTCGTGACAAACAATGGAGGGTACATATAATGAAAATTTATTTTGACAAGCTTTACAGGTATGACAGATTACAGGAACCGGCAGGCATAGCACTTCCTTTTAAGGAAGGAGAGTTAAAGACTGCTGACAGGATAGCTATTACACAGAATGGCAGAAAATGCATGGTTCAGCCGAAGGTTACATCGAAACATGCAGATGGAAGCATAAGATACCTGTATGTGGATTTTCTTGCTGATATTCCGGCTAATAAGGGCGCAGTGCTTGAGTTTGAAAAAGAGTCTGATGGAAAGTGCGAAGAAAAAGGAGTATCTGTTACTCAGACTGGTCAGGGACTGTGTGTTGACACAGGCTGTGTTACATTTACAGTAAAGAATAATTCCCAGAATATATTTGAAACACTTGATGATGGAAGAAAACATTATACCGCTCAGAATTTTGAAGGACCATACTTGAAAGATGATATGGGATTATACGACATTAATATTGGTGAGTGGAAGATTATAGATGCAGGTCCTGTAAAATGTGTAATCAGAGCTAAAGGAAGTAACATTCTTAATAATAAAAAAGTTGATTTTGAGATAACACTTACATCATATGCAGCTAAGTCATGGATTGATGTTTCATACAGAATTATTAATACGACTTATGATGAACTTCATATCAAATCACTGGTATTTTATGCAAAGCCTGATGAGACAGTCACTGCAAGTGATGATTTGTTTGATATGCACATTAATATGGGTAATGATTCTACCGGATGTGGAGATGTACTTACGGATAATTCTAAAGAGAATGGACCTGTGTATCACACAAGAGGAACCGGGGAATTAGAGATGATATCTGGCAAAGCACCTGTTTCCAATGTAAGAACACTTGTTGGAAGCTCTAATTATAAGACTGATTTCTATATTGGAAGAGATGGAGTGCAGGTTAATAAGATTATCGATGATGCATATCTTGTAAAGGAAGCAAATGAACATTTTGCAGAGGTATTCTATGGTACATTTCTTGCAGATTATACTGATGGAAATGATGGATTGTGTATAACTGTATATCAGGCACAGCAGAATTATCCGAAGGCAGTTAAGGCATATGACGGCGGAGTAGCTGTTATGCTTGTTCCAGAGGATATTGGAAATGTTGTTATGCAGTCTGGTATGGCAAAGGAACAGCGATTCCTGATGCATTTCCATGAACCGGATATGCAGATGTGGGAGCTTGATAACAGAAGTACAATATACCAGATGCCTGACAGACCATGCATAGCACCAGAGGAATTCAAGAAGGCAGAAGTGTGTATGGATGTATTCCCTGAACATCTTGTGGATGAAGTTGAAATCGCACTTATTGCAAGGGCTGATAATCATTCAAGATGCTACGGCATGCTGAATTGGGGCGATTCTATTGATATGGGATATACTTTACAGGGAAGAGGTGGCGGAAAACCTGTATGGAGTAATAATGAATATGATTATCCGCATTCATGTGCTCTTATGTATGCAAGAACTGGAATCAGAAGATTCCTTGACTATTTAATAGTTTCAGCAAAGCATCAGATGGATGTTGATGTATGCCATTACAGCAAGAATCCATTAAGAATAGGTGGACAGTGGGAACATACAGCAGGTCATTGTAAGAATGGAATAATGGTATGCTCACATGAATGGGTTGAAGGAGTAATTGATTACTATCATTTTACAGGTGATGAGAGAGGTCTTGAGACAGCTATAAGTATAGGTGATAATATATTAAGACTTCTGGATACACCAATGTATGCAAAACCGGGAGAAGCCAATGCGAGAGAAACTGGCTGGGCTTTACGTGCACTTGTTGCATTATATGTGGAGACAAGAGATGAAAAATGGCTTGCAAAATGCGAGTGGATTATTGACAGCTTTAAGATATGGGAAGAGGAGTATGGCAACTGGCTTGCTCCATATACGGACAATACTCTTATAAGAGTAGGATTTATGATATCAGTAGCTGCAGGAAGCGTAATGAGATATTACAGGGTATTCCCAAGAGAAGATATTAAGCAGATGCTTATAAGAGCAATTGATGATATTGTAGAGAATTGTACTCTTGATAATGGTTTGTTCTATTATAAGGAGCTTCCTTCACTTTCAAGGAATGGAAATAACACACTTCTTCTGGAATCACTGGCAATTGCCTATGAACTTACAGGTGATAAGAAATATCTTGAGTATGGTTTCAAAACATTTGAAACTAATATTAATAACACAGGAAGGGCAGGAATTGGTTCTAAAAAGGTTATAGATGATGCTGTTATTGTTTCTGGTGACAGCATGAAAGGATTTGCACAGAGTTTTATACCGCTTGTTACATATTATAAGGCACTTGGAGATACAGGATTAATTAATAATGTAAAGCTGTATTCATAATTGAGATAAAGGTGCATACAGAGTTTAATACGGTGAGAGAAAGCAAACGCGTTTCGCTTGGGCGGGCTTTCTCTCACCGTTCTTTTGTATATAGCAGCATTAACGCCCTCACAGCTTGGAAAAGTCGCAGATATTTACTGGTTTTTTTATGTAATATATAGTATAATCTTTCAAAAGTGTTTGTAATTGATGGAAAGGTGGTTTTTTATGAGAATCGGAATAAGAGCACATGATGTTGCATACGCTCCATTAGAGGAGCTTATACCTAATATACATGCACAGGGTTTTCACTGTATGCATATTGCACTCAGTAAGTCTATTAAGGAGTTTAAGCCGGGCGTGGAGACTATGACTCCGGGACTCGCTATGTATATTAAGGAATTATGTACAGAGAATAAGGTTGATGTCGCAGTACTTGGCTGTTATCTTAACCTTTGCAATCCTAATCCTGAGAAGCATAAGGAGATTGTTGAGAAGTATAAGGCACATATAAGATTTGCAAGTAATCTTGGCTGTGGAGTTGTTGGTACTGAGACTGGTGCGGTTAATGAGGAGTATAAGTATGAGCCAGCTAATCACAGTGAGGAGGCACTTCAGTGCTTTATTGATAATTTAAGGCCAATAGTTAAATATGCTGAACAGTTTGGTGTCATTGTAGCAATTGAGCCTGTATGGAAGCACATTGTATACACTGTCGAACGTGCAAGAAAGGTGCTTGACGCTATTGATTCACCTAATCTTCAGATTATATTTGACCCGGTTAACCTGTTATGTGTTGATAATCTTGCACAGCAGGATGAGATTATTGAGAAAGCATTTGAACTGTTATTAAAGGATATTGCTGTTGTTCACTGCAAGGATTATATTGTTGAAGGCAGTGAGCTTAAGTCAGTGGCAGCAGGTACAGGAAAGGGTAATCCGGTGACCGGAGGAGGTCTTAATTATCCACTTCTGTTAAAGAAGATTAAGGAGCATAAGCCATATGTACACTGCACACTGGAAAATACTGTTCCTGAGAATGCAGTGGCTACAAGAGAATTTATGGAAAGAACATATGCCAGTGTATAAATAATGGGCTTAAGAAAACTATAACGCTGGACAATTACCAGAGAATGGAGGCACGTATGCCAGAGAATATAGAGTTACCAGGCGCAAGCCATAACAAAACTAATCAGGTTGAAAGAGCGGTGGATACACCAGCAGATTTTACAAGTCCTGAGGAATTATATAAGGATCTTATTGCAGCTATAAAGAAATACCACCCATCTACAGATCTGTCTGATATCGAGAAGGCATACGAGACCGCAAGAAAGGCACATGAGGGACAGTTCAGAAAATCGGGTGAGCCATATATAATCCACCCTTTATGTGTTGCTATTATTCTGGCTGAATTAGAGCTTGATAAGGAGTCAATTATTGCAGGTCTTCTTCATGATGTTGTTGAAGATACAGTTATGACAACTGAAGATGTTGCAAAAGAATTTGGTGATGAGGTAGCACTGTTAGTAGATGGTGTAACAAAGCTGACACAGCTCAATTACCAGCATGATAAGATTGAGGTCCAGGCAGAAAACCTTAGAAAAATGTTCCTTGCAATGGCAAAGGATATAAGAGTTATCCTTATAAAGCTTGCCGACAGACTGCATAATATGCGTACAATGCAGTATCAGTCGCCGGCAAAGCAGATTGAGAAATCAAGAGAGACAATGGAAATATATGCTCCAATAGCCCACAGGTTAGGTATTTCCAAGATTAAGGTAGAGCTTGATGATTTATCAATGAAATATCTTATGCCTGATGTATATAATGATCTTGTTGAACAGGTCAACTTAAACAGACCAGGCAGGGAAGCATTTATAAAGAGCATAATTAAAGAAGTTGGCATGCATATAAGCAATGCCGGTATTGAGGCTGAGATAGACGGAAGAGTTAAGCATTTCTTTTCAATCTATAGAAAAATGGTCAACCAGAATAAGACGCTTGACCAGATATATGACATATTTGCAGTAAGAATCAAGGTTGACACAGTAAAAGACTGTTATGCGGCACTTGGTGTAATACACGAAATGTATAAGCCTATTCCAGGACGTTTCAAGGATTATATCGCCATGCCTAAGCCTAATAATTATCAGTCGCTGCATACAACACTTATTGCATCTAACGGACAGCCGTTTGAGATACAGATAAGAACTTACGAAATGCATAAGATTGCTGAGTATGGTATTGCAGCCCACTGGAAATATAAAGAGGGAAAAACTGGCGAGAAGGACAACCAGAGTGAGGAAGCAAAGCTTAGCTGGTTAAGACAGATTCTTGAATGGCAGAAGGAAATGTCTGATAACAAGGAATTCTTATCATCAATCAAGAATGACCTTAACCTTTTCTCAGACAGCGTATACTGCTTTACACCTACGGGTGATGTCAAGAACCTTCCGGCAGGCTCATGCCCGATAGATTTTGCGTACAGCATTCACAGTGCTGTAGGTAATAAGATGGTAGGAGCGAGAGTTAATGGAAAGCTTGTTACTATTGATTATGTTATTAAGAATGGTGACAGAATCGAGATTATAACATCGCAGAATTCAAAAGGACCAAGCCGTGACTGGATTTCAATTGTAAAGAGCACACAGGCAAAGAATAAGATTAACCAGTGGTTTAAGCAGGAGTTAAAGGAAGATAATATCATTAAGGGCAAGGAAATGGTTGCTAACTACTGTAAGACTAAAGGTATTGTTCTTTCTGATATTACCAAGCCTGAATATGTTGAAAAATGTCTTAATAAATATGGCTTTAAAGACTGGGATTCTATTCTTGCAGCCGTCGGACATGGTGCACTTAAAGAGAGTCAGATAGTAAACAGGCTTAATGAGGAGCATTTAAAGACCAAGAAGGCAGAAGTTACAGACAAAGATGTGCTTGAGGAAATCGTTGCCGCTGAGTCTAAGGAAAAGTCAAAGAAGAAGGAAGGCAAAGGTGGAATTGTCGTTAAGGGAATCCATGATGTTGCTGTGAGATTTTCAAAGTGCTGTAATCCGGTACCTGGTGATGAGATTGTCGGATTCGTTACACGAGGAAGAGGTATATCAATTCACAGAACAGACTGTGTTAATATAATCAACTTCCCAGCTAATGAGCGTGCTCGTCTTATAGAGGCTGAATGGGAGCAGGGACAGACAGCAGGCGATACCTATGAGGTTGAAATCAATATATTTGCCAACAACAGAACAGGTCTTATTGTTGATATATCAAGGATGTTCACAGAAGCGGAGATTGATGTAAAGTCTATGAACTGCCGTCTTAATAAGAAAGAATTCGCTACCATAAGTGTTGGTTTTGATATTCATGGTAAGGAAGAGCTTAACAGAATTATAGATAAATTAAGAAAGATAGACGGAGTTACTGATATAACAAGAACTGCCGGCTAAGAAAGGTTTGCAGATTATGATTAAGATAGAATCAAGAGTATTGGGACCGGTAGCTACTAACTGCTATCTTATAATTAACTTAGATAACAACGAGAGCATTATTGTTGACCCGGCAGATTCACCAGAGTCTATATATGATATGGTTGTGCGTTCAGCAAGCAGGCCACAGGCAATACTTCTTACACATGGACATTTTGACCATATAGGTGCGGCTAATGAGGTGCGTGAGCATTATGGAATTAAGATATATGCATCATGTGACGAGGAAAAGCTTCTTGCTTCACCTGCAAGAAACTTGTCGAATGCATACGGCATGAGTCTTAGGGTTACAGCAGATGTACTTCATAATGATGGAGATATTCTTGAACTTGCAGGACTTAAAATAAAAGCAATCCATACGCCGGGACATACAGCAGGCGGAACATGTTATTATATCGAATCAGACAAGACACTTATGTCAGGTGATACACTTTTTGCCGGTTCAGTCGGAAGAACAGATTACCCTACAGCAAGCTCTGCTGCAATGATGGAATCTCTTCATGACAAGCTCTGCAAGCTTCCTGATGATACAGATGTATATCCCGGACATGGAGAGTTCACAACGATTGGATATGAAAAGCAGAACAATCCATTTATGTGATGTGATGTCCGCAAGCGAAAAGGAAGCAACGCGAAGCGTTATTTACTTTTCGCGGGACATCAACGAGCAAACGCCTGCGAAGCAGGCTGGAAAGCATGATAGTGCGGGTTTGCGAGTATGAGAGCGCAAATATCAGTGCGAAAAGGAAGCAACGATGATATATATTAAGATTGATAATGATGTATTTTATGATGATGCGGTTGTGCTTGTCCGTTCATTTTATCCAAGAACTGATGTTATGGCACTAAAGGCAGATTCCAAACCGGAAGAGAAAGATGAGATTCTTTCAATAGAAGTTCCTGATGTCACAGGGCTTGATAAGAAGAATGCCCACGAAGTGTTTAAGGACAGCTTATATAAGAAGCTTTCAGAAAAGACAGGCAAGAAGCTGCCGTGGGGATATCTTACAGGAGTAAGGCCAAGTAAGATTGCGTACACAATGCTTGAAGAAGGTGCAACCAAGGAACAGATTAAGAAACATTTTATGGACAAGCATTATGCAAGTGAAGAAAAGGCAGACCTTGCACTTACAGTAGCAAGGAAAGAGTTAGATATACTTACGGATATGGATTATAAGACAGGCTACAGCCTGTATATTGGAATTCCGTTCTGCCCAAGTATCTGCCTGTACTGTTCCTTTTCATCATATGCACTTGATGCATACAAAGATTATGTAGATAATTATGTGGATGCACTTATTAAGGAGATAAGATTCGTCGCTGAATCCATGAAAGGCAGAAGACTTGATACAGTGTACATGGGGGGCGGAACACCTACAACTTTAAGTGCAGCACAGTTAGATAAAGTACTGACAGTGGTTGAAGAAGCATTTGACTTGAGCAGATGCCGCGAGCTTACTGTAGAAGCTGGCAGACCGGACAGCGTGACACCGGATAAATTCAAGGTTCTTAAAGCTCATAATGTGGGAAGAATATCTATTAATCCACAGACAATGAACCAGAAAACACTTGACCTGATTGGAAGAAAGCATACAGTTGGAGATATTAAGAATGCTTATGCAATGGCAAGAGAAGCAGGACTTGATAATATCAACATGGATATGATTCTTGGACTTCCGGGAGAGGGTGTAGACGAGGTTTACCATACACTTAATGAAATTAAGGAGATGCGGCCGGAGAGTCTTACCGTTCATTCACTTGCAATCAAGAGAGCTTCAAGACTTAACATATTGCGTCAGCAGTACACAGAGCTTTCAATTAAGAACACAGACAGCATTATCGCAATGACTGAGCAGACGGCAAGAGATCTCAACATGCAGCCTTATTATATGTACCGTCAGAAGAATATGGCTGGTAATTTTGAGAATGTTGGCTATGCAGTTGCTGGACTTGAATGTATATATAATATTCTTATTATGGAGGAGAAGCAGACGATAATTGCGTGCGGCGCAGGAGCTTCAACTAAGGTTGTGTTCCATAATGAAGGAGATGAAAACCATTCTGTGCGTATTGAGCGAATCGAGAATGTCAAGGATGTCAGAAGCTATGTCGAGAGAATTGATGAGATGATTGAGAGAAAGCGGAAGTTCTTTGGGGAGAATGAGTTTTGATAAATGGAATGGATTGACTGGCATGGGGAATGTGATAAGCATAGGTAATCAGAGCTTTGATAGTATAAGAGAGAACAATTACTTTTTTATAGATAAAAGCAGTCTCATTAAAGAATGGTGGGATTCTGGTGATGTTGTTACTTTGATAATACGCCCTCGCAGGTTTGGCAAAACGCTTAATATGAGTATGCTTAATTGTTTTTTCTCTAGTAAATATGCTGGAAGGTCAGACTTGTTCAAAGGCTTATCAATATGGGATGATTCCAGTTACAGAGATATACAGGGAACTTATCCTGTCATATATCTCAGTTTTGCTGATGTTAAGCAGACAAGCTATGCCGAGGCAGTTTCTAAGATTAAGAGCATAATATTGGAAATGTACTCACAGTATGAAAGAATGATTGATAAGGATACTTTGACGGACAGTCAGAGACAGCTGTTATCAACAATTAAGGTTGGAATGGATGATATTGCAGCCCAGAATTCATTAAAAATATTATCTTCTGTACTTGCAGAGATAACAGGAAAGAAAGCCATAATATTATTAGATGAATATGATACGCCTATGCAGGAGGCTTATCTTGGCGGTTATTGGGATGAATTCACAGCATTTATAAGGGGATTCTTTAATGCAGCATTTAAGACCAATCCGTATCTTGAGAGGGCTATGCTCACAGGTGTTACAAGAGTTTCAAAAGAATCAGTATTTTCAGATTTGAATAATCTTGTAGTCGTCACAACGACATCTGACAGATACAGTACATGCTTCGGATTCACACAGCAGGAAGTATATGCGGCACTTGACAGTTTTAATCTGGGTGAGCAGAAAGATAATGTCAAGAAATGGTATGACGGTTTCACATTTGGCAGACACAAAGATATATATAATCCATGGTCAATAACGAATTATCTAAAAGAACAGAAGTTTATTCCGTATTGAGCACTTACAAGTTCTAATAGTATGATAAGCAGACTGATACAGTCGGCATCGATAGACATGAAGATGGATATGGAAACTCTCCTTAATGGTGGAGAAATAACCGTTTGCTTTGACGAGCAGATAGTATTCAGCCAGCTTGAAAATGATGAGAATGCAGTCTGGAGTCTGATGGTTGCCAGTGGATATCTTAAAGTATGCGAAGTTGAATACAGAGGCATGATGGGTAAACCATGGTATCATCTTGCTGTTACTAACATGGAAACACTCAGCATGTTTACAGGTATGTTTACAGGATGGTTTGCTGACAAAAGCACTAATTATAGCAGCTTTGTCAAAGCATTTATCAGTGGGAATGTAAAAGAAATGAATATATACATGAATGATGTTGCTTTATCGACAATAAGTAATTTTGATTCAGGTATGCATCCTTCATCAGTCAGTGAACCTGAGCGTTTTTACCATGGTTTAGTCCTTGGATTATTGTCTGAATTGTATGATACTTACGAAGCAAAATCAAACAGAGAAAGCGGATATGGAAGATATGATGTTATGGTGATTCCTAAGATTGATAAGCAGAAAGATGCTATGATTCTGGAATTCAAGGTATGTGATATCGATACAGAAGGTACGCTTGAAGATACTGCGGAGGCGGCATTGCAACAGATTAAAGAAAGACAGTATGATGCTGAACTGATAGCGAGAGGTATAGACAGAAAACATATAAGACATTATGGTTTTGCTTTCCAAGGCAAAAAGGTGTTAATAAAGGAAGAATAATAGAAAGTCCTTATAAAGATATTGTCAAAGTGATATCTTTATAAGGACTTAATTTAATATTGGGGGCAGGATTAGTCGTCTTTATATATGGGGAAATGGGTCGCAAAGGCTACAGGAGGCATGATATGCAAAGCCCACTAATTAGGTATAATTCGTATAATGCGTAGGTCTTTTTTGCTACGAAATTGAACTGGATGAATTGAAAAACCCACTTATTAAGAGCAAAGTTAGAACATAGTAGGTGTTTACCCTGTAATATGTGTGTATAATAAAAATGAAGGGGAAGAAAAGACCTACTCAATGAAAGATTGATGGAGATTGAGTAGGTCTATTAGCAGGAGCAAGAAGGATAAGTGGTGTTAAAAGACCTACGAAAGGGCATATATTGGGAAGTTGAGTAGGTTTAAAGTGGAATAACAATAGGTCAATGCATATAAGGAGGAAATATGTATATGGTGGAAAAACTGATAGATGACATCGTAAAGACTAATTCAACTAATTATCTTACAGAGGCAGGAAAGAGGTTCGTTAGTAATATAAAAAATAAGAATGACATTAAGAAGCTGCTTGCAGATAACCGGGATTTCTTTATTAAATATGAATCCAGTGCAGACAGAATGATGGATGATATAGCGACAGTTTTGTCAGATAAGAATCTTGAGGAACTGGCTGGAAAACTGTGTGAAGATTCGGGATATTCTTTTAAGGCAATACTTATAAAAGGACTTACAGATTGTATGAGTGAATATGAGATACCACATGAGGTGGCATGTCTATATGCTAACAGGATATTAGGTGCAGTATTGCATGAACTGCCACAGGTTGCTCCGGACAAATATGACAGGTATTTTCAGAGTGAATGGAGAATAGAACAGCAGCAGGCAGAGGAACAGATTAACCAGAAGTTGGAGAAGATAAGCAGTCAGATGGCGGTATATACAGCTAAACAGATGGCGATATATTCAACAGATGCTTTGGATTTACAGTTAAAGAGGCAGACGGTGAATCCTAAGATAGGCATAGATTTCTTTGACATAGATGATGATGAATTTATAAATAAATTCAATAAATTAAAGAATGATGAGAAAGTCTGTGTGAGGGCAAGATGCAGGGAAGAGGCTGTATACTGCATAATAAATGAATTGTGGAAATCAGGGGAGAAACGACCGATATTCGTTGTAAAGAGCAGGGAAGACTGGGATAAACTAATGGCTGTCAAAGAATCAGGAAATATATATATACCATGGTTCTATGCGGATGAAATAGTATCAATAGAGAATAATACTAATATATTTGTGTTTACTGACGAGGTGCCATCATTTTCAGATAACGAGATAGAGTTAAGACCAAGGACATATGAGACAATACGCAGAGCACTGACTAGAGCAGGAATGGGAGTTAATGAAGCAAATGAACTTGTAAGTGAAACACATGGATTATATATTCCGATGAAAAGAAGAATATTTAATGGGGCATTTTTAAAGAAACCAGAATGGATTGATGGATTGTCCGTAAAAGTAAAAGCTACATGTCTGCTTGCAGGTCAGTGGACAGATGCTGACGGAGATAAGGCAGTAATAGAGGAACTTAGTGGATGTGAATACGAAGAATTTATAGAGCAGATTACAAAATATGCAGGTGGAGAAGAACCATTTGTTTATATAATAGGAAAAGGAAGTGAGAAACAATACTATCTGGCAAGTGTTCAGAATACATGGGAATATTTAGATGTACAGACAGACAGTGACATATGGGGAAAGTTTACAAGGGCAAGCATAGATGTGCTGAATGAGTCAGAAACATTATTTACATATACATACGCAGAGCGTTTTGCTGCAAGATACAGAGGAGAAAAATTATTCTGGTCAGCTAATATAAGACGCGGAATGTTAAATACACTGTTAATAAAGGTGCTTCATAAAGACCACGGAGATTCACAGGTGGTTCTTGATGATATGGTTTCTGAAATACTTGGATATGTAAAGACAGAACAACAGTGGAAATACATATCAAGATACTTTAGAGAACTATGTGAGTTATCCCCTTCCATGGTACTTGACAGATTAGAGAATGAATGGGAGAAGTCTACAGGATTGTTGCAGCTTTTTGACAGGCAGAGTGATAACTTCCTGTTTGAAAGAAATGCATATATAGATATACTGTCTGGAGTTGAAACAATGCTTGTACAGAAACAGTATGCTGCGAGAGCACTAGAATGGCTGCTTCGAATAGATGATAAGTCATATAAATATACATCAAATACACCAGAAAGTATAATACATAAAGCAATATGCAGCTGGATTAATCTGTCAGCCTTCAGAACAGTAGATGAGAAAGTAAATGCTGCAAAAATAGCTCTTAAGTATGACAGGAATGGATGGGAACGCATATATAAGGCATTGCCACAATATGACAGTAACATTATTGGAAATATCATATGCCCACATTACAGAGAGCATGTGACAACTGAATGGATGGCAAAACAGGATATAGTAGAAACAGCAATACAGTATGTACAGCTTCTTATAAAAGAAGCACATTTTAAGCCAGAACGGTGGGAAAAGCTTCTTAATATAGCGGATGATGTACCAGATAATATTAGAGAAAAACTGATAAATGGCATGCTATATGAAATAAGTCAGATGACAGATGAAGAAAAAATACATCTGAAGAATTTCATTAGAAAGATAATATATAAAAACAGATATTTCAATACAGCAGAATGGGCACAGCCTGAAGAAATTGTTGAACAATACGAGAAGCTTTTAGATGGGATACATACGGATACTCCTGAATATGAGTATGAGTACCTTTTTGTGCAGGAGAATGACGGAGTACTGCTTAATCCTGTTGAAACATGTGATAATAATGCCAGACATGATGACAACGAAAAACAGGTGCAGGCAATAATAGCAGATGAAGTGACACATTTTAAGAAGCATAACTTAAGTGTGGCAAAGCTTGCTGCAATATGCTCGAAAGAAAAATGGACAACTCTTGGAAGGAGTCTCGCCAGATATTGGAGTGGTGTTTTTGATGAAGAAGTATTCTATGATTTATATAATGCACAGAGCCTGAACAGAACGATGGCTATTGATTACTGCAGAGAGCTGGCTTATAGTGGTGAAAATGTATATCTGTATATAATGGAAATACATAAAAAGAAAAAATTAGACGATGAATTTCTTGTTGGGATATACAGATTAGAAGCGGAATGTTCAGGTGAGGATATACCACAGATAGATAAAGCACCAGAACATATAAAGAAAATGTTCTGGCAGCAGGCAGACTACTATATGACATCAAAATATATCTGGGCGCTTGGCGAATGCAAGAAATATGGAAATGTAGATGTGTATATTAAGCTGTTATACAGAGCAATGTCGGATAAATATTTTGGTACGGAACAGATATACGATTATGTTGTATCATTAAAAGATATAGACGATATAAGGAATGTGTCGGATGTATCATATTATCTGAAAGAAATATTAAAACAAATGCATAAAAAATATATAGATGATGCTGTAAAAAGTTATGAGCTGGCTACTGTTGAGATAAGATTTTTCGGAGCATTAAAGTGGCGTGATATGAAATGTTTCCAGAAGATAGTCAAAGCAGACCCTGGTAATTATGCAGAGCTGATAGCAATAACACGCAGAAAGGATAATGATAATTCTGAAAAAATGCTGACAGAAGAAGAAAGTACATACATCAATGTAATGTGCCGCCTGTATGGAGAAATTAAGTTCTGTCCGGCAGAAAGAAACGGAAAAGTTATAGAATCAGAGCTAAGAAGCTGGATAGAAGAATTCATGATTCTGCTTGAAAAGAATGACCAGAAAAGTCTGTTCAGTTATTATATTGGTAAGATGTTATCATATTCACCAGCTGGGAAGGATGGTTATTATCCATGTGAGGCAGTAAGAAATGTGCTGGAAGACTATGCAGATGATGCTTTAATATCAGGTTATGTCACTGAGAAATATAACAGCAGGGGAATATACAGTCCGTCTGATGGCAGAACTGAAAAGAGTCTTGCAGCCAGATATAAGGAAAATGCAGATTATCTTAGTACAATATATCCTAAGACAGCAAAGATATATTACAGATTGTGTGACAGATATAAATATGAAGCAAAGTGGGAGAGAGAAAGGGCAGAAAATGGTGTGTATTGAATCAGGATACATTTACTGACCCGCTCCGTACATCGAACTTTCCGCAGAATTGGACGATTTACTATTGGGCTTATTGGATGGTTTGGTGTGTGGCTGCTCCGTCCTTTATCGGAAGCATTTCTCGTGGCAGAATAGTGCGTCAGACAATTCTTGGTGGCTATATATTTGGTGTTGGTTCCACATTGACGAGCTTTATTGTACTGGGTAACTACTCTATGGGAATGCAGGTGACCGAAAAAGCAGACTTTATTGCACAGTATCTGGAGAGCGGTGACCTGTACGGGATGATCGTATCTATCATTAAGACGATGCCGGGTGCGCCTGTTATTATGGTAGTTGTTTTGTTGACAATGATTGCTTTTTATGCGACGTCTTTTGACTCAATTGCATTGACAGCATCCTGCTACAGCTATCACACGTTGAAAGATGGTGAGCAACCGAATAAGGGCATTCAGTTGATGTGGTGTATTTTGCTGATTTTGCTTCCGATTGCATTGTTGTTTGCAGAAAGTTCTATGAACAATCTTCAGTCGGTGAGTATTGTGGCGGCATTCCCGATTGGAGCGGTAATTGTGATGATTGCGGTTAGCTTTATGAAGGATGCCAAAAAATATATGGAAAATATGGAAGAAAAAGGTCAGCAAGAGGTTGACAATGTTGACAATGAAAAATAAATTTGCCAGGAGAGCATGTTAAATTTTAAAAGTACAATATAAAAATGTGTTGATAGTAATCAGAATGTTTGCAGTTGGATATAAAAGGTTCAGGTTTTATAATAATTTTTCTCCCGCTAATTTCAGAAAATGTCTATTCAGGTTTATGTTTTTAGAAAATAAACTGCCTTTGCAAGATATACTTGTAACCATGAATATTTCTATGTGTAATATTGTAAATTATATTTCGGATGATGAGATGATTGCTGGGTGTACGGATAGGATTGGGAATGAGTGGATTAATGATAATGAATAGGATGGAATATATAACATAAATTTTTAATAAGATTGAAGTCAGCAAAGGCAATTGCGTCATGGTAAAAGCCGGTACGATTCATGCTATCGGAGCTGGAATCCTTATATGTGAAATCCAGCAGAATTCAAATTGTACTTACAGAATGTATGATTATGACCGCAGGGACAAGTTCGGAAATAAACGAGAGCTGCATGTCGATAAGGCTCTTGATGTTGTTGATACTAAAAGATATGTGCCATATGAAAGCAGCAGTAATGCATATGATGAAGCTTTGAATGAAGCCGCAGCAACTATTGAAGCGGACTCATCAGAAGGTCAGTTATTAGTAAGCTGCAAATATTTTGAATGTTATAAACATGATATATCCGATTCAGTATCAATTAATGTCGATACAGCTTCTTTCCGCTCTGTGATATTCACGGAAGGATGTGGAACTATCCGCGTAGGAGAAGATGTTAAGGCATATAAAGCGGGTGATAGTTTCTATATAACTAAAACTGTGGAAATAGAGGGAAACGGGGTTGCTATTGTTACGAAGGTCTGATTAAGATGTAGGTATGCATTTGTCTAGTTCTAGTTTTGTTATGGACACAAAATAATGCATAAATTTTTAATTTAATATATGTGAAATTGACCTCTGTTGGTGAAGCATTTGCTTTGCTGGCGGAGTTTTTTTGTTATTCTGGAATGTGGTTTGTGATTGGAGCAGATAATTCAGGTAGAGAATTGCAATATTGATTGATAAACGGATTATAATATGTTAATATTTAGACAAGTCGGATTGTGAAAATAATTGTTTGGATTAATTCAAGGATACATAGGGTAAGGAGTAAGGTACTATGGGTAAGGTTGGGTTAATTCAAGTTGTAAAACGAAGTCCCTTTGGGGACTGGGATATATGATGGGAGAGAGGTTGATGAGGCCTCTCTTGAAGTGTTACATGTAATTTAATTCCATTTTTAAAAAGAAGGAGAAATTGATGTGCTTATTTTTTAACTAAACTGTTTGTGAAAGAATTATTAACTGATCAAATTTTTATTAATAAAGTGATATGCAATAGTTGAAGAGTCATATTTTGAACGCAATAATGAAGGCATAAGCTAAATTGTATGGTCGTAGATAATGAAAATTATAATATGTTGCAAAATATTTGCGATTAAAATGATACTATATGATAGGTTGATAAATAATAATTTTTTTAAAATGGATACCAAAGAATGGAGGTATAATACATGGCAAGAAAAATAATGTATGCAATATCAAATGTTGAAGGAGACAGCAAGAAGAAAATATATTGCGAAAATTTAGAGAAAAACGAATACGAAGCAAAATACAAAGGGTATTTAACATGCATCAAGGGATGCCAAGCTAGAATAAAATTTACACAAAGAAAAAATGATATTAAATTCTTTAGTACATGGAATAAAGAGGGAAATTTACATGAAAAAAGTTGTCCTTATCATGTTGATTATAAGGGTAAAATGGGAAGAAAAAAGTTAAATGCTTATTATCAAAGTATAGAGCTAAGTGAAGAAATAATATTACGACGATTAAAAAGAAAAATGGAGGGATTACTTAAACAATATTCGGATGAAGATATAATTGATCCTCCTAATGGTAGTATGGAAGTTGATGTAATTGGCGAAGATGAAGTTGCAGTATTTGAAGGTGATGAAAATGGGAAAAAGAGTGAATATTTGCCAAGAATTTATTATGAAGATGCTGAATATATAAGTACTGATGATATTGGATGTAGAAAATCAGTTTACGGATTTATAAGTAATGTTCAGTTAGAAGAGGATAAGAAAAAAGGAAAATATGCTTACTTTAATTTAGCAACGAAACATAGTACTGTTAATATTGCTTTTCCAGAAGCGTTCTACTCAAATGAATTATCGTCTGGAGTGCAAGAATTTGAAATATATGTATCCAAAGTAAAAGAATTAGTGCAAAAACATCCCAATAAAATTATGGTTATTGCGTATGGAGAAATAACCCGAAAGAAGAAAGATAAAAATGGAGTAAATGTTTCTGTAATTTCTCCAAATAGAATTTTGGTTGATAATAAAACATACAAACAGCTTGTGTATGGGTAAATAGTTTCTGCAAAAAGAATTTAAAGATAATAAATGTAAAATTCTATGATTTCATGAAGAATTACTTCAGTACCAAATGGTTATTGCGGTTGCTATGAGGAAGTATAATGAAGCGTCGAGAGTACATAAGAGAGAGTATACATTATCAGATTTTTATGTTATTTAATGGCAATAATTATATTCTTTAGAATTGGTGTACTAAAGCAGAATTTATGAAAAATTAATGAGATTGGAGGGGATAGATTGAATAATATTATAAAAAAGACATTTGAAGAAATTAATTTACAAGATCCTTTTTTTCAATCTTTAAGAGCAGATTATCCTGGTTTTGATGATTGGTTTAAAAGGAAAAGTAATCAGAATGCATTTGTTCAATACATTGATGAAAAGTTAGTCGGTTTTTTGTATTTGAAAATTGAAAAAATGTATGTTGAAGATATTGTGCCACCTATTTATGCTGACAAAATATTAAAGGTTGGAACTTTTAAAATTGATGCACATGGAACTAAAATGGGAGAACAATTTATCAAAATAATTATGGATTGTGCTTTGTGCGAAAAAGTAGATGTGTGTTATGTAACTATTTATGAAAAACATAAATCACTTATCAATTTGGTGCAACAGTTTGGTTTTGAATTTTATGGAACAAAAGGAAAAGGTGAAAATAAAGAAAATGTTTATTTGAAAAGAATGAATATAATAACAGGAGATATTAAAAAAGATTTTCCTTTAGTTGATTACAAATCAGTAAAGAAATATTTGTTGGGTATTTATCCTAAATATCATTCAATTATGTTTCCAGATTCTATTCTAACCACAGAGAATAAAAATATTATTACAGATGTTTCTTATACAAATTCAATTCAAAAAGTATATGTATGTTCAATGAAACAAGTTGAAATGTTGAAATATGGAGATATAGTTATTATTTATAGAACTGCTGAAAATGGGAAAAGTGCGGAGTATTCTGCAGTAGCAACATCTGTTTGTGTTATAGAAGAAGTGAAAAATCAGAATGAATTTAATTCGTTTGAAGAATTTTACAGATATATAAGCAAATATAGTGTGTTTGATAAGAATGATTTATATCACTGGTTTCGTCAAGGAGGATGTAAAGCTATAAAAATGACTTACAATGCAGCTTTAAAAAAGAGGATTGTACGTCATGACTTGATTGAAGAAATTGGCTTAGAGAGAAATCAATATTGGGGTTTTTTTGAAATGACCAATGAACAGTTTAAAAAAATAATTCATATGGGAGAGACCAATGAAATTTTTATCGACAAGAACTAATGTTTGGGCTGAGTTGCAATCATAAATTGATTACAGTATAATATGTTATATAAAATTTTGAAATGGAGTGAAAATAATGTGTGCAATATTATTATCAATTAATCCTAATCATGTAGAAAATATATTGAATGGAAGTAAAAAATATGAATTTAGAAAAAAGGCATGTAAAAGACATGTAGATAAGATCCTAATTTATTCTACAACTCCAATTATGAAAATAGTAGGAGAAGCTGAAGTCGAAGATGTTCTTGTTGATGAACCAGAGACTATTTGGAAAAAAACAAAAGCAAAGTCAGGAATTGATAAAAATTTTTTTGATAAATATTATAGAGATAGAGATCAAGCAGTTGCTTATAAATTAAAAAACGTTATCAAATATGGCAAGCCAAAAGAATTAAAAGATTTCGGAGTAAATAGTGCACCACAGTCTTTTCAGTATATAGATTAAATCTAATTATTAATTAAGCCGAGAATTTTATGACATAATTTAATAATCTTCTATATTTTATATTAAAATTTTATTGCATGCTGTAACAACAGCCAGTTTTGTACTGCATTCGTTAATTGAACGGGGGTTAGCGATAAATCTGCAGAATAGAATGTTATATAAGTGCATATGTGAATTGCTTGATGAAAAGAATTGCAAATTGAGCCTTACTCCAGAAGAGGAAAGATGTGTACGAGCTTTTCGTGAAAATACTGATAAAACATCTGCTTCAAAATATGGGACATTGTCTCGGACGTAGTTATTATTGTGTTTTATACATGAATCTCCTATAATAATCGTATGAAATCAAAAAGTTTGAAAGCTGAAATTTAAGCCGCAAATACACGATAAAAGGAGAACCCATGAAGGAATACGATAAATATCTAAAGTTATTAAAGGAAAAATATCCCACAAAACAGTCAGTTTACCGCGAACTTATTAACCTGAATGCAATTATGAATCTGCCAAAGGGAACAGAGCATTTTATGAGTGACCTTCATGGGGAATATGATGCATTTTACCATATAATTAATAATTGTTCGGGAGTAATTAGAGAGAAGGTAGCGATGCTGTATGGAGATGAACTTACTGTATATGAGCAGCAGGAGCTGTGCACTCTGATATATTATCCGAGAGAGAAGCTTTCTATACTTATGGATGAGAATAAGGTGAATGATGAATGGTACAGAAATGTACTTAACCAGCTGATTCAGATTGCAAAGCTTCTGTCTTCTAAGTACACAAGATCCAAGGTGCGAAAAGCAATGCCTGTGGATTTTGCATATATCATTGATGAACTTATTCATGCGCAGAAGGATGAAGATGACAACAGGAGTGTGTACCACAGGCAGATTATGGAAACAATTCTGAGCCTTCATAATGGTGATGAATTTCTTGTTGCTCTTACTGATTTGATTAAAAGACTGGCTGTGGACCATCTTCATATACTTGGGGACATATATGACAGAGGAGCACATGCAGATAAGATATTAGATCTTCTGATGGAACATCACAGCGTTGATATCCAGTGGGGAAATCATGACATATTGTGGATGGGAGCTTTTTGTGGCAATCCGGTGTGTATGGCACTTGTGGTCAGGAATAATATTAAGTACAAAACTATGTCAATTCTTGAGAATGGTTATGGAATAAGCCTAAGATTTCTTCTACAGTTCGCAGTTAATACATATTCAGATAAAAATGTTGATGAAGCAGTCTATAAAGCTATTTCTGTGATTCTATTCAAGCTTGAAGGGCAGCTTATTAAGAGACACCCGGAATACAGAATGGAAGGAAGACTTCTGCTGGATAAGATGAATCTGGATAAAGGAACAGTAAGAATAGGGGATAAGGATTATTTTCTTAATACTAATGAATTTCCAACTGTTGACATGAATAATCCTTATGAGCTTACTATGGAAGAAATGTTTCTGATGGGAAGATTCAGGGCAGATTTCATTAACAGTATGGCGCTTGAGAGACATATCAATTTTCTATATGACAAAGGCAGCATTTATAAGATTCATAATGGAAATCTTCTGTTTCATGGTTGTGTGCCACTTGATGAACAAGGGGTGTTTGATGGAATTGTTGTGGATTGCAAGTCGTATTCAGGTCGTGAGTATCTTGATTATTGCGAGTCAATGGTAAGGCAGGCAAGAACCGGTGATTCAGATGCAGTTGATTTTATGTGGTTTCTGTGGAGTAATATATTATCACCAGTGACTGGAAGGTGTATCAAAACATTTGAACGAACGTTCCTCGACAAGGATAGAAATGCTGACTATAAGAAGGCAATCGAAGAGGATAAGAATCCATACTATGTTCAGTATGAAAATGAAAGAATCTGTAAAATGATTTTAAGGGAGTTTAATCTTTATAATGAGAATGCACACATTATTAATGGACATACTCCTGTCAGGACAAAAGAGGGGCAGCACCCTGTAAGGGCTGGTGGAAAACTTATTGTTATAGATGGCGGTTTCTGCGAAGGATATCATGCTGCCACAGGAATAGCTGGTTATACACTTATTTATAATTCGCATGGAATGAAGATTAAAGAACATCATCCGTTTATGAGTATTAATATGGCAATTAATAGTAATAGGGACATTGAGTCTGAATCACAGGTTGTTTATGTGGAAAAGCAGCGGGTGTTTGTAAAGGATACTGATAACGGAAAGCAGATTGCGGAGGAGATTAATGATTTAATGAATCTGCTGAAGGTGTATAATTCATAAAATATATGTAAATATGTAAGATATATAATGATTTCCACTTGATTTCTATCCCTAATAGAATGTAAAATTAAATGATAATCAGATTATTATTACAAGGAGTTGCAGCATGGAAATTTATGAAATGATTGATCTGCAGGATTGTCCAAGATGTTTTGGACCTTCTATATTAGAAGAGGAAAATCACTCTTATTATGTGATGTGTATGGATTGCGGCTGCCAGTCAGCATCATTTAGTTTTGAAAATGATGAAGACAGGCTTGATGCAGCTAAAAGAACAGCAGAATTGTGGAATAGCGGCAAGGTAATATTCACAGGCCGTTCGGAATAGATATTGGAGGGAGATTTTAATTTATGAAGAGCAAAGAAGAACTTTTTAATATGCCGATAGTTGAACTGAGAGAATATATGAATTCTCTTTCTAATCCGGAAATACAGGAAGTGGCAAAGATATTTGAGGAAGATGATATAGAAAGAGATCCGCTTGAACTTCTTACGGCGTCTAAGCTTTTTGATTATATGAAATATGCAAATGGTTCGGTGAATATTGAGTTTTAGTTGTTTAAGATTTTGAAATGATTTTTCATACGTTGTATGAGAATAAATATTAATCAGGAGGATTATTAATGAAAATAGCAGTAACATACGAGAATGGTCAGATTTTTCAGCATTTCGGACATTCTGAGAGCTTTAAGATTTATGAGGCAGAAGGAAAGAATATTGTCCGTGCAGAGGTAATTGGCACTGATGGAGCTGGTCATAGCGCATTGGCAGCTGTTCTTAAGGATAAAGGTGTAGATGTTCTTATATGTGGTGGAATTGGTAACGGTGCAGTCACAGCACTTTCAGAAGCTGGAATTGATGTATATTCAGGAGCAGATGGAGAAGCAGATGCAGCAGTTGAGGCATATCTTAATGGCGATTTAACATCAGCAGGTGTTAATTGCGACCATCATCACGATCATGAAGAAGGTCATGGCTGCGGACACTGTGGAAGCCATGAAGATGAAGAGTCAGGTTGCGGACATTGTGGAAGTGATGAAGGTGAATCAGACTGTGGTAGTGGTTGTGGCGGCTGCGGCGGTGGCTGTGGTACATTTACACCATCATTTGAAGGACCTAATGTGGGAAAGAAGGTAAAGGTTCATTATAAAGGAACTCTTAATGATGGAACACAGTTTGATTCTTCTTACGACAGAGGTGAACCGCTTGAATTTACTTGTGGAGCAGGAATGATGATTCAGGGCTTTGACAAGGCTGTTGCAACAATGAATGTCGGAGACGTTATTGATGTTCATCTTATGCCAGAGGAGGCGTATGGAGAAGCCGATCCAAGAGCTTTCATAACACTGCCTGTAAGTGAGCTTCCGGGTGCAGAAGAACTTAAAGTTGATGATAAAGTGTATCTTCAGAATATGTATGGACAGCCATTCCCAGCTAGGGTTGCTGCTTTAACTGATACAGATATCACATTTGACGCTAATCATGAGATGGCAGGAAAAGAACTGAATTTCAGGATTGAGCTTGTAGAAGTATTATAATTGAATAATATTAAGATACCGGCTGGTACAGCTAAATGCAGTATCAGCCGGTTATTTTATTGCCTGGAAACAAGCTCTTTAGTCAGCCGTATCCATTCTTTCAGTTCTTTCCGGTTTTCATCTTCCTTGCGGAAGGCGGCGGAGAATGGTATACGCATGTCTGGGTCGCCAATCTGTAATACGACTGAATCAGGTGAAAGCTTCATTGAAGTAAGATAACTGTTTAGTGTAAATGCAATTCCATATCCCTGTTCAGCAAGTCGGATTCCTGCGTCAATACTGCTTATCTTATAGGTAAGCTCTGGCAGGACATCAGCATAGAAAAGGGCGTCTTCTTCAAGCTGTCTTATACTCTGGTTGCTGTGCTGCAGGATGAATCTTTCTTTTCTTATATGTGCAAGATCAAGCCATGGATAGATGCATGATTCTTTAGACTCTGCGAAAGATACAGCAGGGTGGCTTTTGGGAAGAATGGCAACAAGACAGTCTTCATATATGGTTTCATAGGAAAGTCTGGTGTTGCTCACGCTGTTATATCCAAAGAACATATCAAGGTCTCCGGCAAGAAGCTGCTCTTCATGGTCTGAGAGATGTCCGTCAACAGCATATACAACTGACTGGGGATACAGCCTGTTAAATGCAGTCATAACAGAAGGAAAGAGAGACTCAACCTGACGGACCATGTAACCGATGCGGAGTTTAACAGCTACATTTTTGCCAATATCAATCATGCGGTCCTCAAGTTCAAAGCATTTCATAGTAATATCTCTGGCAGATTTCACGAATTCTTCGCCTGCATATGTAAGAATCATGCGGCGGCCTTTCCTTTCAAAAAGCTGTATGCCAAGTGAAGTTTCAAGCTGCTTAAGATGTATGCTCAAAGCCGGCTGTGACAAGAACAGAGCATTGGCGGCCTTGGTAAGATTTCCGTAATTAGCAATTGTAAGAACATATTGCATGTCTTTTTCAGTAATCATATGAATTCCCTTTCTAAAATAGTGCATGTTTCAATAATAATGTAATAATTATACATAATTAAAATGTATCAATCAATCGAAACTATAAATTAGATTTATACTTTCGATAAAAACATACAATTTTATTTTTAGTATGATTTATATTAAAATGTATAAAAATATAAATTTGTTATGGGAGAAAATTTCATGGAAACAAAAGCAAAGAAAAAATGGAAAACGCCACATACATTTGTAATACTTGTGGTAATTATTCTTATTGCTGCAGCGGCAACATATATTGTGCCGGCAGGCGAGTTTACAAGATTTAAAGATGCAGCAACAGGCAAGACTTTAGTTGAAGCTGGAAGTTATCACAGAATAGCATCAAGTCCGCTTAATCCGTTAAAGATTCCTTCAGCAATCTATACCGGAATTGTGAAATCAGCGTCAACAATTACATTTATGCTGATAATCGGCGGAGCTTTTCAGGTAATTACATCAACAGGCGCACTTACAGCGTTATGCAAGAAGTTATCTAAGACATTTTCTAAGCACAAATATGTTGTAATTCCTGTATTTTTGACATTATTTTCTATATTTGGATTCACAATGGGAATGTCATCAGAGGTTATGATATTCGTTCCTATCGGAATTACACTTGCGCTATTCTTAGGGCTTGATAAAGTTACAGGAACAGCAATGATTGCACTCGGTGCAGCGGTTGGATTCACAGCCGGATTACTTAATCCGTTCAATGTCGGAGTTGCGCAGGATATAGCAGAATTGCAGTTGTTCTCAGGAATGGCTTACAGAGTATTTATTCTTGTTGTGCTTCTTGCTGCTACAAGTGCATACATAATCTGTTATGCAAGAAAGGTTGCAGCACATCCTGAAAAAAGCGTAATATATGGAATTCCTGAAGACCAGGAGTACACATTTGACAATGCAACAGACACAATTACGGTAAGACAGATTGCAGTTCTTGTTGTTATGGCACTTGGCTTTGGAATACTTATATATGGCCTTTCAAAGAAGGGCTGGTACTTTGAAGAAATGTCAGGTCTGTTCATATTTATGGGTGTAATATGCGGATTTATCAGCGGTTACGGTCCTAGCAGAATTGCAAGGGAATTCGGAGAAGGCGCAAAGGGCATCATAGTTGGATGTCTTATTATCGGAATTGCCCGTACAGTTGAGGTAATATTAAGTGATGCCAATATTCTTGATACTATCGTGTACGGAATTGTTAATATTGTAAATGTTATGCCAGATTCAATTAAAGCAGTCGGCATGTTCTTATGCCAGTCACTTATTAACTGCGTAATCGTGTCAGGAACAGGTCAGGCAGCAGTTACAATGCCACTTATGGTGCCGGTTTCAGACCTTGTAGGAATATCAAGACAGACATCAGTACTTGCGTTCCAGTTAGGAGACGGATTCTCTAACTCAGTACTTCCAATGTCATCATCACTTATGGGATATCTTGCTGTATCAAAGATTCCATACAGTAAATGGCTTAAGTTCATGATGCCTCTGTTCCTTATATGGACAGCACTTGGATGCCTGTTTATGCTTGGTGCATTAATGATTGGATATTAGAATTGATTAGGAGCAGATATTATGTCAGACGATATTAAGAAGCAGCTTGGGGCGGTTATCGACAGCTATAAAGAAGATTTATGCCAGATGGCAGATGAGATATTCGACCTTGCGGAGATAAGCGGGGAAGAGTACAAGACATCTGATATATTGTGCAGTTATCTTGAAAAAGAAGGATTTGTGATAGAGCGTGGAACAGGACTTGAAACAGCATTCAGGGCAACATGGGATAATGGAAGTGACGGCCCGGTGATTGGAATTCTTGTTGAATATGACGCTCTTGAAAAAATCGGACATGCGTGTGGACATCATCTTCAGGGACCTGCCGGAATAGGGGCAGCAATCGCAGTAAAGAACTGCCTTCAGGATTATCCATGCAGGCTTGTTGTGTATGGAACTCCGGCAGAGGAAACTCTTGGCGGTAAGATAATTATGCTCGATAAAGGTTATATGAAAGAGCTTGACCTTGCATTTATGTCGCATGGTTCACCTAATACATCAGTAGATGAAAAATGTATGGCACTCGAGAATTTCGTGGTAACATTCCACGGAGTAAAAAGCCATGCTGCAATAAGTCCAGAAGAAGGACGCAGCGCACTTGATGCAGCGTTATTATCATTCCATGCAATTGAGATGTTAAGAGAGCATGTTAAAGATGACACAAGAATGCATTACACAATCCGTAATGCAGGTGGTCCTCCAAATGTAGTTCCGGACCTTACTGTTGCAGAATATACACTCCGTTCATACAGCACGAAATACCTTGATGAAGTTGTAGAGAGATTCTACAACATTTTAAAAGGTGCTGCGCTTATGACTGGAACAACATATGAAGTTCAGAGAGACCTTCCATTCAAGAGCAAGGTTGTGTGCCATAAGGTCAATGATATGCTTATGGCAAATGCAGCATATGAGAATGCCCCATCAATCGCACCACCACGCGAAAGGACTGGCTCAACAGATTTTGGCAATGTGTTATATGAAGTTCCAGGCTCATGTATAAGAATTGCATTCACAGACAAGGATGCACAGCCACATTCAGAAGCCTACCTTAAGGCAGGAAAGAGTGATGCAGCGCATAATGCTATAGTATACGCAGCAAAGATAATGGCTGATTCAATATGCGATGTTCTTGTTAATCCTGAGCTTCTTGCACAGATAAAGCAGGAGTTTGAGGTGGCAAGAGAAAAAGGCTGATTAGTGGGTTTAGCGATAAAATTGAATTGAATTAATAGAGTTGTAATCAGGCGGCGGAGAAATCCAAAGCCTGATTTTTTATAATTTGTAAGCATAAAAAATTGTATAGACACAATATGTCTGACTTGAATGCTATTCTTAATATACAAACAACCTGTATTTACAGTCGATTTATGTACAGATGAAAGGAGACATTTATTATGGGATTTTTCTGGGCTAATGTGAAAGCTAATATTGAAGGAGCAGTTGCAAATGCAAAAATGCATTACTATGAGGATAAGCTGAGAAGCGACGACTATGATGAAGACGAAGAAGAAGATTATAATGAGGTGCAGGAGGAATATAACGCGGACAGCATAGAAGATAGTCCCGTTGCTAATATCCAAAATAACTGGAAATCAATATTATTAGTTCTTCAGACAGAATATAATATTCAGGATATACAGATGAGTACATGGATTAAGCCACTCAGGGTAGAAAATGTGGAAGATAATATTTTGAATTTATCTTTTAGAAATGCTGATGATAACGAACAAGAACATAATATGAATGTAAAATATGTACAGAAAAGATTTGCAGATTTATTATCAGATGCAATTGCTGAATATATGGATACTCAATATGTAGTGAAGATTAAATAAATGGATGATACTTAGTTATAATTAAAAATTGATCAAAGACTTTATCGTCTGGCAAAAATATAAGTCATATTATTGAATGATATATCAGGTGGAGGAGAAATCCAAAGCCTGATTTTTTATAAAATAAAACAATATGACAATAAATGTCTGACCTAACTGATATTATTTTAGAAGAAACAAGCCGGAGACTATTAAGAAGGTAGCCGGTGGACAATATCAGAATACATATACAGGATGGAATAATTATGCAGAACGAATTAGAAGGATTATATAACATGCTTGTAAGTCAGACAGATATAATGAAAAATGTGGATGAATTAGTAGAAAAACAGATTGAACATGAGCTGATGCAGTTCAAAGAACTGGCAACATGGAGCGATTATGAATGTGAACGTGATAAATACATGGCAGTTGCCGAAGTTGCGAAAAAAGAAAGCTTCATGGCAGGGTTTAACTATGCAGTGAGATTACTTGAGCGCACGCACAACCCTTAAAACACGTTCCTTTTCTTTATCAGAAAGAGACTGAATCTCTTTCATGATTTCCCTGTCGATTGAAGAATAATCTCCAGTATATTCACCTGATAACACATAATCCACAGTTACACCTAGTGCATTACATATATAGATAAGTGTAGGCAGGGAAACTTTCACACGGTTATTTTCAATATTGCTTATATGAGAAGTATTGACCTCAGCGGCACTGGCAACAGCGTCCTGTGGTAACCCTTTTGATAAGCGTATTTCTTTTAACTTCTTTCCAATACTTTCAAAATCAATATCCTTCATGAAATCCCCCACAACAAAGATTATAAACTTAATACATATAATTGTAATATTGAATTGTTAATGTTATAATTATCTACAACTAAAACAAGATTAGTCATGGGCAATATAAAACATTTATAAAATAAAAAGACAAAATATGACACTAAGACATATAATGTCCAACCTGTCTGATATCATTTAAACATAACAAGAAGTCAATGCCTCTGCGTTTGAGAGCAGCTGCATTTTCTTCGTAAAACAAGGAGACATGTGATGAATAATAATGTTGAAAATGATAATGATGATTATGTATATCTGAAAAGACCATATTTATTTAATATCAGGTACAATTCAAGACAGGTGTGGAACAAGCTGCCAGATGAGGAAAAAGCTCCGTATGTTAATTATGAAGAATATTATGAGGAATGCCGGCTTATAAAGTTGAGAAGCATAGGATATCCGATACTGGCAATTGTTTATCTGTTTTTATTCGTGGTTATGTTGCTGTATATTATATATGTGTTTACAGGATTTAATATATTTTCACTTATTGTATAGCGAATTAATATTAGAACTTATATTTGTGAAAATGTTGCATAAAAATTCACAAAAACTGATTTTATATTAGCATTTTCTACAACAAAGTGCTAAAATATTAACAGTTTAAATCGTGAAATATTGCATTGCATTATCTTACTGAAATGAGGAGAATGACTACAACGATAAAGTAAGCCGTGTACTAAGCTTGTATCAACGTTTTATGGAAGGAGAAGTAGTTGACAAAGAAGTTGAAGCTGCCAGATATGGTGTATCTGAGCGATCCATTCAGCGTGATATAAGTGCAATTAATAATTTCTTTGAACAGGAAGCTGGAAAGAGCGGAGTAATCAACACAATCGAATATGACAAGAAGAAAGGCGGACATTATCTCAATCAGATATACAAAACAAAGTTGACAAACAGCGAGATACTTGCAATATGCAAGATACTGCTGGACAGCAGGGCGTTTATCAAGAAAGAGATGACAAGCATACTTGACCGGATGATTGATTGTTGTGTACCAAAGGATAGTCAGAAACTTGTAGAAGACCTGATAAGTAATGAAGAATTCCATTATGTTGAGCTTACGCATAAGTCAGAATTTCTTGATAAAATGTGGGATATCGGGCAGGCAATACATGAGAGCCGTTATCTTGAGATGGATTACAAACGTACCAAAGACGGTGAGATTGTAAAAAGAAAAGTAAAACCAGTCGCAATAATGTTTTCAGAGTATTATTTTTACCTGACGGCATTCATTGATGATGAAGAGGTTAAAGCTGATTTTGATGTGATTAATGACGCATTTCCAACAATATACAGAATTGACAGGATTAGCAATTATAAGGTGCTTGACGAGCAATTCAAGATTCCTTATGGCAACCGTTTTAAAGAAGGTGAGTTCAGAAAGCGAATCCAGTTCATGTATGGAGGCAAACTCCAGAAGGTCAGGTTCAAGTATAAAGGGACAAGCGTGGAAGCAGTTCTTGACAGGCTGCCAACCGCAAAGATTCTGGAAGAAAAAGATGGCATATACACCATATCCGCAGAGGTGTTCGGCAAGGGCATCGATATGTGGCTGAGGAGTCAGGGCGATATGGTGGAAGTGATATAAGGCTAAGGAGGAGACAAAATGAAAGTGGTTTTAAAAATTAACAAATTTATACAAGATAATATATTAAAATGGTATTATTTTATATCTATTTATCTTGTAATAAGTTTAATGAATTTTGGATTTATAAGTTTAATTATTCCTACATGGGGTTGCTATATTATAGAAATATTATTAACAGGATTTTTATTATATTATATAGCAGTTGTATATAGCTTCATTCGTGATAAGTATAAAAAATATATGATTTCGCGAATGGATCATATTGATGAGCAAATGCTGAAAATGCACCAATATATAAATGAGTTGGATGATAACAATAGAAATTTATTCAATGAAAGAATAGACTCTTTGATTGAAAATTTATCTGAAAATTCTAATCAATTGACAGAATTAATTAATGATGCTCAGAAAACAGTTGTAAATACAGTAGAGTCTAATACAAGTAAATTACAGGATAGTATAATTGATCAAATTAATGAAGAAACACAGTTAACTATAAGTGTAATAGAGAAGTGCAATCGCAAACAATTAGATAAGATTGATGAAGATATGAATTTGAATATGAAGCATTATGAAAAGGTGGTTTCAGATATTTCATGTTTAAATAAGATTTTAAATAATCAGGCATTGGAAATCTTAGAAAAAATAAAGAAAAATAAGGAGTTATTTGAAGAAAAGACACAATTATTAGATAATAATCTTACAAGTATTTATAATTCCATTGTAGAAAATGTTGAAAACTCTTCTAGTGAAATTAAGAATATAATGGTTGATAATTCAAATATTATTAATGAAAAAATATTAGAACTTAATTCAGATATAAATAGAAATGATGAAGAATTTAAAGCTTTATATAAAGAAAAGACACAGTTATTAGATGATAATGTTACAAATGTTTATAATTCTATTATAGAAAATGTTACAAGTTCATCTGATGAAATCAAAAATACAATGGCTGATGATAGAACAATGATTATTGATACTCTGAATCAAGATGTTGAAAGAGTTGAGAAGGCTGTTGTTAATAATTCAGAGACTATCAATAATAATATATCAGAAGTTAATGCGAATATAAGTAATAACAGTTCAGAGATAATTGATAGTTATTGTATACAGTCAAAGTCATTAGAGGATAACATTAAAGAATTCAGAACAATGGTTTCTAACAATATGACAGATTCCTTTGGTGAAGTAAAGAATATAATGGCTAATTATAATGATGGAATAACAGAAACTTTAGAAAAAGAGTTTAATAAAGTGGAAGATTCTTTTGCGGATAAAACAGATAAAATAAAAAATAATATTTCAGATTTGAGTAATCAGATGATAGATTCAAATATTGAAATTATGGATATTTATAAAGATAATTCTACATTATTAAATAATAATATATCAAATACTCAGGCTGCTGTTATTGAAAGTATAGTTAATTCTTCGAAAGAAATTGATAATATATTATTTAATTATAAGAATGAAACAATAGAATTAGTTGAGGTATTGAAAAAAGCTGTAAATGACAATAATGAAATAATAAAGAATAATTTTGATGAATATTCAACGAAAGAAGTTACAAAATCTGAACAATTAAATAAATATGTTGATAATATTATTGGATTAATAAATCAAAATAAACAGATTAATGATAATAAATTCAATAAAATAATAAATCAGAATGAAAATAATAATACAAGAACATTGCAGCAAATTGATGATTTAAAAGAAAAAGTTCAAAATACTCATAATGATATTATTAGTAAGTCAGGTGATTTAGAAAAGGCTATAATTGACTACAATAAATCTGTTGTAGATAATAACTTGAAATTATCGACTAAATTTGATAATGAATCTAAAACAATAACTGAAAATATAAAAGCTGGCAGTAAAACAATTGATGATAATCTCATTAATATAAAGAATTACATACAAAAAAATAATAAAGATATTCTTAATAATATGTCTGATATTAAGAGTCAGTTGAATCAGAGTGAGTTAAGAACTGATGAGAAAATACAAAGTTTATCTTCAAGTTTATCAGATATAGAAAAGAGATTACTCAAAAAGTTTGTAGAATTGAATGATTATCAATCTGAAAAATTTGATGATAATAAAAAACTGTATGACAGATTATTTAATCAGATAATAAATTTATCAAGAGAATCAAAACAGCAGATAAAGAGTCTTTCAAATGAAATCATCAAACAGAATGATGAAGTTATAAAGACTAATGCAGATTTAAAACAATTAAATACAGATTATTTGAATAATTCTCATGAAATTACTAAGAAGTTAGATGACTATAGTAAAGATACAGACTATTACTTTAGAAATTATCAATCTGATATTAATGCTAGATTGGAAAATATAAAGAATAGTATTAGTGGTATTGATTCTTTGATGATATTTATTAAAAAATATATTGAAAAGAATCAGACAGATTCAAATATTCAAACAGAAGAAAAAAAGCCTGACAGAATAGAAAAAATTGAGGATAAAGATACAAAATCTGTATTCGAAATGCACTATAAAAATAACAAACTTACTAAAACAGAACGTTATGTTGAAGGGAAAAAAGTCTTTGATGTAGAGTATTCAAGCGATGGAATGGAAGAGAGCAGTAGAGATTATGATACTAAAGGACAGATTATAAGAGAAATCTATTATCATCCAAATGGACAGGTTAAGAAAAGAATAGAAAGATTTAATCGCAATGGCTCTATAAAAGAGGAGATTACCAATTATGATAAAAAAGGTAACAAAATAAATTAATGGAGGATAAATATATGTTTTTAGGAATGTTAAATGAAAAAGAAGGAAAAAACTTTTTGGAACTTGCTAATATTGCAATGATGGCTAATGGCGATGAGGTCAAAGAAGCGGAGAAAGCCGTGCTACAAGCCTTTAAATTAGAATTGGAAATGCAGGATTACGTTATTAAGAATAAGAAACAAGAAGAATTAATAACTGCTTTTCAGGCAAGTACTAAAAAAATAAAAAAGGCAGTAATTATAGAACTTGCGGGAGTTTTAGATGCTGATGAAGGGATTGATGATATAGAAGACAGTTGGATTAGAAAATTAGGAGAAGATTTGGGATTCAGAGATTCAGAAATAAAAAAAATGGTTAGATGGACACAGGATTTCAATGATCTTTTAGATGAAGCATATGAGTATATTAATAAACGATAATAGGAGGAGTAATCATGGGAATTTTTGGAGGATTTATTCGTAAAATTGGTAGTGCAGCAAAGAAAGTAGGTACTGCAGTCGTAAGCGGAGTGAAGAAAGTAGGTACTGCAGTCACAAATGGAGTAAAAAATGTTGCCGCCCGAGTTTCAGGTAAAGATAAGTATGAAGAAGCTCAAAGATTATATGATGAGATATCCAAGCGGTACAATGAAAAACGGGAACATTTTCAAAAAGAAATAGAAAGGATTACTGCACTTATTGAAGAGCATGTAAAATCAATAAATGACAGTAAAAGAATGATTAAAATGGAACTACTTCCTGCTATGGTTAATAAAATAAGTAAAATAAAGGATATACGGATTTCTGATGAGTATAGTGTAGAAGAGTATATTGAATCAGTATTAAATGTAGATTCTATTAGAAGTAGAGAACAACTTTTTACAATAGATTTTAATGCTCATAAAGTAAAAACTACATTTCAGGCAATATTTACATTAGGATTTTATACTAGGAAAAAAGCTAAAGAAACATTATGTAATGTGAAAGAAGAAGAAAGCAAAATTAATTCAGAAATTAGTAGAATGGATAGCGAATTAAATAAGATAAACATTATAGAAAAGTCAATTAAGCAGGTTGCTGATATGTTTACTTCAGTTATTGAAATGTATAATAACATGTTAATTAGGTTAGATAGTTCTATTAATTATTTATTAGTTAGAAGTTTAGCATTTGCACATCAGATAGTCGGAAAGCAGATGAGTGTAAAAGTTTTACCAATGATGCAGCAAAAAGAGGTTGAAGCTATATATACTGCAAGTAAAATTCTAAAGGTAATGGCAGAGACTCAGCTTTTGAATGTTGAAAAACAGAAAGATGTTCAGGAATATGATAGAAAAATAAGTGATAATAAAAAAGAATTTGAATCAAAATATAAGGCTGCATAGGAGTGTTAAGTATGGATGAAGAGAGAAAAAAAGCAATAGAAGAATTAGAATATGCGTCACCATTAGAAATTAGCAGATTATTACAGGAGATGGAATTATATGATGAGAAGACATCTCAGGAAGTGTTAGATGAGGTTCATGAAAAATTTGATTCGGCAGAACACTTGGAGGATGAAGTGCTGAAACCTGTGTTTATGTCAGTTATAGATGGACTTCTTGAAGCTACATCTGGTGGAAGAGCAGCGAGAAAAAAGGGACTTACAGCATCTAGAGTTGTTGAAGAATGTACTAGTTTTTCATATGATGATTTGGAGGATAATCACACCAATGTAAATGGATATACGGAATATAAAAACATTAATCATGATGAAATCGAGTATCAGGTTCAATTAGAGAAATGGAAAAAAGATGGGAAAAATGGTGACCGACCACAATATAATGGTTCAGTTAATTCAAATTCAACCCAGGAATATGTAAGGTCTAATTTAGAAGATTCATCTGCTATGAATGATTACAAGGAAAAACAGCGTCATGGTGAGAAAAAAATTAAAGATGAATACACGGGAAAAGATAATTTATATGTTAGCCAGAATAATATGCCTGATAATTATAATGATGAGACACATAGGAAACAGGCTCAACCAGATCATATTGTTCCATTAAAACAATTACATGAACAATATAAACATAATTATGCTCTGGATGATTCAGATTTAAAGAGAATAGCCAATAGTGAGTCTAATCTTGCAATAACTTCTGCTGAAATAAATCAGGTAAAAAGAGATATGACCAATAAGCAGTATATAGAATGGATGGACGAGCATGGAAAGCCATTAGATGAAAATACTAAAAAAATCATGCTGCAAAAACAAAAAGAAGCTACCAAATCTATTGAGTCTGATGTTAATAAAACGGTTGCTAAAAATCTTGTTGGAAAAGGTCAAGTAGATGAAAAGGCAATGAAAAATGCCGTAAATGAATTTAAAGAAAATAATGGACAGGCACCAACAGAAGAACAAAGAAATCAAATAGAACAGAATTTAATAAAGAAAAAGACAAATGAAATAAGAGGAACAGCGGTAAAAAATGCTGCCGGTCAGGCTAAAGATTACGCTGTGGGTAATCTTATATTGTTTATTGTAAAACCTATTTATTATGAAATATCTGACATATTTAAAAATGGTTTAAAGGAAGGCGTTGGGGCAGATTCAGGAAGTCAGGCGCTGGGAATTCGTTTTACAAGAGTAAAAAAATATGTAATGACTCATGCAAAAGCATTTTTTGGTGATAGTATATTGGATTTTGTTAAAGGCTTTGTATCTTCATTAATAGAAGGAATAATTAGTTTATTTGTGGGAATGTTGAAGCAAGTTCTGAAGATTCTAAAAGAAGGAGTAAAGATACTAGTTGGTTCTGTGCAAATTCTATTTGGTAAAAATGCAAAAGCAATGTCACCAGCACAGAAAGGTGATGCAATTATTAAGTTAATAGGAGGCAGTGTAATTGCTATATCAGGAGTTGCATTAGAATCTTTATTAAACAAAATCGGAATAGGTGATCCTTGGTCAGTTGTTTTATCAACGATGTTGTCAGGAATTGCATCAGCATTATTTATGTACATATTAAATAAAGCAGATTTATTTAGTACAAAAGCAGAAAGAAGATATGAAAGAGTAAAAGAGATATTCGATGAACGAATAAAAGACGTTCAAGAAGCAACTGAATTATTCGACAGAGTCGCATTAGAGACAATGAAAGAGCAGAGGTTACAATTTGAATCTATTCAGGAAGAAATAAATACAGGTTTGGAATCAAATGATATAGATTCAATTAATACAGGTTTATATAAACTTGCTGATTTTATGAAAGTTGATTTACCATATTCTAATACTAAGGAATTTTGTGATTATATGGATTCAGAAGAAGTATTAGTATTATAAAATAGTTGATGTAAAAAAGATTTCTTTTTGTTTTATATTGTTGAAGCAAAAAGAAATCTTTTTTTTCACATATTTTTACTCTGCCACATCCTGTCACCCTCCGGCGGTACACTTTAGACATCAAATAAAGTGAACAGCCAAAGGAGGATATGACTATGGGATTTATGGACAAATTAAAGGAAACAGCAGGAAAGGCTGCAGAGAAAGCCAGTGCTATGAAGGATTCAGCAATGGATTCTTATGGCAAGATGAAAGAAGCTAATGAGCAGAAGAAAGCTGAGAAGCAGGCTTATACAGCGGCTATGGAGCAGGAAGTGAATGAATATTCAGCGAAGCTGATTGAGAGCATTACTGCAGAGTATGCTGACGGTGGTGCAAAGTTCTGGGGAGAAGGCGACAGGGCTGCGATTGACAAGTTTACTAAGGATTATTATGAAATGCTTGTGCTTCCTGGCAGCAGACCTAACATTTCATGCCTTACAATGTCACCATACATTGATGAAAAAGCGATGAAGAAGTTTGCTGATAAGGGTGGTGTCGATTTGCAGGGCGCAGTTCCACACATTTTTGTTAAAGATGGCAATGATGCCGGTATAGTTATCACCGAGGATTTCATTGCATTTAAGTTCAGATATGAGAAGGACAGCAGTTTCTGGGTTAAGGGCAAGATTCCGACAGCCAGTATCAATACATTTGTAATGGAGATTAATGATTCTGCTGCAAATGTGATGGTTAACGGAGTTAAGCTGACTAGAATCAGCATTAAAGGCTCTTACAGACAGGATTTTATGTCACTTAATTATTATTTTGAGTGCCTTGGAAAGCAGGATTTCACGATTGACAGGCAGGAGGTCAATGACCAGATAAGAGCCAAGATTGGTGATAAGATATATGCGCAGGTTAAGAAGTACTTTATTGACGATGATGAGCAGCTTCTTTTCTATGCAGGAGGCGTAGACTCGCTTACAGCGGTGGATTATGTTGCGTGTACTGATAATCAGCTGATATTTGTGAACAGGGAAATGCTTGGAGCAACGGCTAATGTTAAGCAGTTTTATTTTGAAGATGTGACAAGCATGTCAACGATTCAGAATTCTACATCAAGTGATTTTCTGACGGCAGTTATTGATACTGCACTTACAGCTGCATTTAAGCTATGCGATTTGGAGGTTTCAGTTGCTGGTTCTAAAGAGGTTATCAATACCCTGTATCTTGCCGAGGCAACACGAATTATTGCAATCTATCATGAGATGAGAAAAAATGCTAAGAAAGCCGCAGCACAGCCTATTCAGGTTCAGACAGCTCCGGCGCAGCCTGACGCATTGGAGCAGTTGCAGAAGCTTGCACAGTTAAAGGATGCAGGAATTATTTCGGAAGAGGAATTCGCTGCGAAGAAAGCAGATTTGTTAAGTAAAATCTGATGTGGATAATAACTGAATATTAATAATAAACTCCCCATAAGCGTTGACTGCTTATGGGGAGTTGTTATTTAAATATTTTCTTAATAAAGCAACTGCATTTTTTCTATCTCATATTTCATTTCCTTAACAAATTCATCAGGGGCAATTACTTTTACCCATGAGCCCTGACTTAACAGGAACATTTTGATTCCGTTGCCGTAGACTTCCGCTTCGATGAGATATTTGTTATCATAGCGGTCAATTACTTTGGCGGTTGGCAGACGGTCAAGAATAGCCTGGAGTGATGGTCCAGTGAATTCAAATCTGATTTTTCTGAGTGGTCCCGGCCACATGAACTGGCTTCGTTTGCGGAGCAGTCCTTCATCAAATTCAACATTTTTAGGAAGTTCAAGCTTTTCCCTGTGAACGGTCATATCACAGATTCTGTCAATTCTGAAGTATGTAGGTGTATCAGATAATGTATCTTCACATTTATATGCAATCAGATAGAAGTAGTATTCACTGAACATTATTGATACTGGTATGATTCTGTGCTTGACTCTGTCACGGTTCATTTTGTAATAGCTGATTGTGATTGCCCGCTGTTCCTGAATGTAGTTGGAGAGTTTCCACACATTGTCAATCACGCTGTCGCAGTCTGAGCCGACTTCTTCATAGTTAAACATTTCTTTTGCAATAAGCTGTTCAAGGCGTTTTTTGTCTGAATAGCTTGTGTGCGTTTTCAGTTTTCCGATTATTGTGAGCAGTTCTTCATGGCTGAACGCCCTGCTTCCGATAAGCACTTTAGCTATGGCAAAAAGCTCTTTATTAGAAAACAGATTGTCCATCTCTAATGTGTAGCAGTGGTCTGAAGCAGAGTATTTTAACTCGGCATTGCCAAGGATATCGCGATAGTCGGCAAGGAATGCTTTCAAATCGTTAATATCTCTTGTTATGCTTCTTGTTGACACATTACTTTCGTCGGCGAGTGCGGCTACCGAGAGAGACTCACCCTTTAAAGCTCGAAACAGCAGTTTAAGGACTCTGTCAGCTTTGTAATTCTTATATTCATTATCCATATCCGATGCCTCCTGATATTGATTATACTATATTTTATAGACAATATGTTATATCAGATTAGCGACAAAGCCTGTCACAGTAAATTTATTCATAAATATTTTGCTGTGACACAGCATGTCAGTCTGGATTAATACAATGATTATATAAAAATTGAGGAGGAATGATGGATACGGAGCGAAAAATGAGTTATATCAATGAACGTAAAAGGCGGCAGCGCAGGGAACATAAGTTAAGAAAATTTACTACCTTATTTCTCATATACTGGGTTGGGTTTAGCCTGACTATTATGATCTTTTTTAAATACAAGATTAATGAATTGTACGAGCTTAACAGGAAGACACAATTACAGATTGAGCTGCTTAAAGAGCAACTTAATAATTACAATGAGAAGGACATCAGGAAAAGCAACGGTGGAAAGTATAATACTTGGACTGATGAGGTGTGTGATAATAAATAGAATATGCGGATTTATTAGATGGCGTGGGCAAAGGTCTGCGTCATTTTTTATTACAAAAATTTAGAGACTGACATATCGTGTCCAACCTAAATGTTACCATATATGTGTAATCAAAAGAACTTAAACATATATGAAGGAGGACAAAGCTATGTTTTGTAAAAAATGTGGAAAGGAACTGGAAGATAATGTCCGTTTCTGTAATTATTGCGGGGCGGAAGTAGAGAGCAAGGTTGTTGATTTTAATGAGGCGGTTGGCAATAATAAACCAGATAACAGTTATGCCAATGCAGGTGGACAGAAATATAATTATGAATACGTTATGCCACAGCAACCGGTTCAGGCATCAGCCGGACAGCCTGTAGAAGAAGATGTATCAATTAATATTGCAGGACATAAGATTAAGGGCAGACTTATAATGAAGATTGCTGCAATAGTGGCTGCAGCATGCTTCTTTTTTCCTATGTTTACAGTGTCATGTGCAGGGGTTAATGTTGGAAGTGTAAGTATGGCTGATTTAACATTTGAAACGGAAGATACAACCCAGGATAGCTATTATGATTATTATGACTCAGATGAAGAAGAAAATGGCACTGTAGGAATGATTGTATTCCTGCTTGCACCTATTTCAGCATTTTGCATATGCATGGTAAAGAATGAAGGAAAAGGTTGGGGAAAGGAGGCAGTTGCTGCATTTGGCTCATCTGCACTTGCGTTGATAAGTCTGTATTTTGTTATTACTAATACAATGAATGACGAATATGGTGGCTATGTTCAGGCAAAACCGATGTTTTCATATTATTTGTACATAATTGCTTGCGTTATAGGTGCGGTTGTGGGAATCATGATTATTAAGGAACATCAGAAAAAGATTACTGCAAATGTTGGAACTGTACAGCATGTGGAGAAGCCTAATGTATGGGTAAAGACCGCATTATATACAGTTGGAGAAACATTTGCAATATATGTATTGTTCTTCCTGCTTAGTGCGACTTTTTAAAATGTGATATTATCCCTATGGAATTTTCAATCACATAGTAATATAATATGTAAGCCACCAGTCCTGGGAGGGGTGCTGCGAAAGCGGTACTATCGGAGTCTAGGTTCAATCACTTTATTTTTCCCGTAGAACTCGCGATAGCTGGTGGCTTTTTTATTATTATGGAGTACAGATTTAACATGGAATTACTTGATATCGTTGATGAGAATGGAAAGCCGACAGGTGAGACTGTTGAGCGAAAGACTGCACATAGTGAGGGAATCAGGCATAGAACGGCGCATGTATGGATTGTAAGAAAGTCTGATGAGGGAGCAGAGGTACTGTTGCAGAAAAGGGCTATGAATAAGGATTCGTTTCCTGGAAGATATGATACTTCTTCGGCGGGACATATTCAGGCTGGTGATGAACCGGAAGAATCCGCTATAAGAGAATTGCATGAAGAGCTTGGAATTAAGGCTTCTGTTGATGATTTACAGTTTGTTGATACATTTGTAATCCAATATGAAAAAGAATTTTATGACAAGATGTTTAAGGACAGTGAGATTGCATTTGTTTATGTATACACGAAGCCAGTCAATATAGATGAACTTACATTGCAGAAGGAAGAATTGGACGGCGTTGAGTGGTTCAACCTTGAATATGTCTATGAAGAGTGCAGAAAGCATAATCAGAAATTCTGTGCACCGGTTGGCGGCTTGGAGATTGTAAGAAGTTTTGTCAGAGGTACCGGGTTATGATTTCAAGAAATATGTACAAGACAGGTGTTGTGTTAATGGCACTGGTAACAGCATTTACAGTGACAGGATTGTCGGGGTGTAAGAGCAGAACCGTATCTGGTGAAGTGGCAGCAGAGTATGACACACCAGATGATTATAATGATGAAAGAGCGGGTGTAACATATGGAAATGTTGATGAGATAAGCTATTATTCACCCACAACCGGAAGTGAGCGCAAGGCTTGTGTATATCTTCCGAGGGATTATGATGAGTCACAGCGTTATCCGGTCGTGTATCTTTTGCATGGAATGAGCGGAAGATATTCTGAATATAGCAGAATTGGTGCTTTGTATGTTGCACAAAATGCAGTTGATGATTATAACAGGAATCCTGTGATTATGGTGAGCTTTACTGTATTCACAGATGCTGATGGTGGTCAGGAGTCAGACTATGATTTCTCTGAACTTACAGCAAAATATGATGCGTGTGAGTATGATGTTATTAATGCATTGATTCCATATATTAACGAGCATTATTCTACCAGAACGGGAAGAGAGAATACTGCAATAGCAGGATATTCACTTGGCGGAAGAGAATCGCTTTTCCTGTGTTTTGCACATCCTGATGTGTTTGGATATGTAGGTGCATTTGCCCCGGTAGGAGGAGTGGTTGATACAGGAAGTGGAGAAAGAGTTTATGGAAACAGAGGATTTCTTCTGCCTGAACTTGTTAAGGATGGAGGTCAGCAGCCTTTGGTTACTCTTATTGTAACGGGCGACAGTGATCCTTATTGCAAGGAATCTGCTATTAACTATTCAGATTATATGTCAAGTCATGGAATTAACCACATTTTCTATATAAGACCGGGAGCGCATGAGGTCAGTGTATGGAATAATGGATTGTATAATTTTATCAGAAGAATATTCTGATGCTTGAAGTTATGATTCATATGTGAGATAATGTCCCGGGTTAGTCGGGTTAGACATGCTGGCTTCCACACATAAAGACAGATTATGGAGGATTGTTTTATGTCAGATATACATAGCATAGATGTTGAAGATGATCAGTTTGCATATCGTTATGATACACAGCTTCTTATTGACAGAAGAGATGAAGATTTAGATGAGGATGTTATTGCTGATTATATTACAGAACATTTTGAAGGAAACTGCCTGATTGCAGCAGGCGATGAGGATCTTATCAAGATTCATTTCCATACTAATGAGCCATGGAAGGTACTTGAATACTGCAGTACTATTGGTGAGATATACGATATTGTTGTTGAGGATATGATTCGTCAGTCAGCAGGGCTTCATGGCTGATAAGTTACCGGTCTGAGATAAAACGTCCGTTAGTGATAAGCTGCCTGACTGAGATAAACCGCTGGTCATCGATAAGTAGCTTGTCTGAGATAAGCCATCCGTCATCGATAAACTGTTTGTTTGTATAAAGTAGGATTTGACGTGATACCTATAGGTAGTCGTATTGATGATAGATTTATAGGTTGAATTTCAGCGATTTTTGATTTTTTAAGAAGATTTTATTCTGAAATACCCATAAGATAGCATGTAAATGTTGTTTTATGGGTATTTTTGAGTTGCTTTTATTAATTTAGATGATTTTTTTAAGAAATGTGCCTATAAGACAAGCAAAAAAATAAAATTTATAGGAACGACAGGTCGTCGAACCAGATGACAGGCGGTCGAGCCAGCCGAACCCGGACATTCAATACATTTGTAAAAATTCTGTTAAATAATTGACACTGATATGTCGATGAATTAAAATGTATACAAGAAGATTTAATATACTAATGATATGAATAATTTTGAATACATTTGAATGATAATGATTAAATAGATGCGGCTATTTATTATAATTGCTAAAGACGGGAGGGAGTTACCATGAAACACAATTATAAGAGAATTACTGCATTAGCTGGTATGACAGCGTTGCTTGTTTCAATGCCGGTATCAGTATATGCAGGACAGATAAGGAACACATATACTGCTAATCTATCAAATGTTTTGGGGAGTGTTGATGCATCTGCTTTGAAGGGAAATCCAGTTGTTAAGGGAAGTAATATTGTGGTCGATTCTGATACAGATGACTGGGATGATATTACCTCAAGAACAGCAGATGCTGCTGGTGTTAAGCTGTGGAAAGCAGCGGTTTCATCAGATTATTCAAAGCTTTATTTTATGTATGAAGGAACTGTTCAGACTGAATGGGACTACAGCTATATGGGAAGTAATCCTGTGAGTATTACTTATGCTGACGGAACAACGGGAATATCAGATAAGATTCAGTTTACTGGATGGAAAGACAGTGCACAGGCAAAGAATTCATGGTATGGGGATATAGAGAATTCGGAGACTGTAACTGTTAATAATGCACATGGTAATACAGCCGGACCTTATGTGGTTGAGACAGCTATTCCTTTTGATTTTTTTGCTAATTCGGATTTTAAGATTACATTTGCAGGAACAACTGTAGATATTAAGGATATTGAAGTATTAGACGGACAGAAGGTTGAAAAAGATGATACAGAAGCTGTGTATAACGGAATTGTTATAGATGGTGAGTTTGCTGACTGGGATGCCGTTAAGAAGTATAATGCAGTATGTCCTAATGATGCACATAATGAATGTATATCTAAGACAGCTATGATGTTTGACGGTGATTATGTATATGTGTATGTGAAGGATGGAACTGGCGGTGATGCTTCAGGAGCCGGAGCTCATAGTAATGGCAGGTATTCGATAACTACAGATCTGGGTTACGAACTTGTTTTTCAGCTTGACAGCAAAGGATATGTTAATGGTGTAGACGGTGTTGACTGCAGGCATGTTGGTAATCAGTGGGAGATAGCAGTTCCTAAGAGTGCCCTGCCAGCTTATAACAAGACAATATCATTTGGATTATACAGGTCAGAGCCTTTTATATCAGGAACTGCCAATATTAAAGATGATGAATCTTCGGATGATAAGATAATATACGATATCAGGTATGACGGATTGTATGGTGACTGGGAATATTATCCACACACAACGATTCAGTATTCTACAACCGGAACACATCATAATATGGTTGATTCTGCAGGAGCATTATTCAGTAATGGAAGTACTGTTCTTGGACATGTGTATACAACTATGCCGGAGCATCTTAATGAAGCTGGAGGAGAGTTTACACAGGCAGTGACATTTAAGTTTAATGACAGCTATAATCAGGTACTATATCCAAGATTTGTAACAGTTGACGAACAGGGAAATATTAACTGGAACCCTAAACGTGACGGACTTAGTGATGGTACATATGAATTCTATATGTTTGACACAAGTGCATGGGGAACATCTAAGAATATTAATGAACTTAATGATGCAGATATATGTTATGGAAAGATGATAGTTACAGTTGGAAGCAACAGGGATGAATGTGAGTTTTATTTTGATCTTGACAAGGTTGCTCAGAAACTTGGCTGTGATGCAAGTGATTTCAAGCAGATTAGTGCACAGTTTGGAAGACTGGGACAGGAATGGATTAATACAGCAGGAGCTTCATCTGGTGCATGGCTTGGACTTTTCATATGTATAGCTGGAACATGTGGAGTAGTTGTATATAAGAAAAAGAAAGGCAGCATACAGGTATAAGCGGAATGAATCCTATTATAGTAATTGCAATTATAATAATATGGCTGTATATACTTTCTGTAACGAAGAGAGCAAAGCTTCATGCATGGAGCTTCATGTGGGGAAGTCTCGGACTGTTTGTAATTATGATGATGACGGTACAGCCATTGCTTACAATGCCTCTTGCAAGATGCGTTGCAGCAATGGCAGGTATTGTGGGAGATATAACAGGTGCATTTACAGCATACTTTAAATACGGGATTATATTTATACATACGGGTGCATCGTCAATGACACTGCTTATTGATTTTGAGTGTTCGGGAATCATTGAAATCATGGCATTTCTGTCATTACTGATATTCTTTAATGTGTATAACTGGAGTGAGAAGCTGATGATAGGAATTGGAGGCTTCTGTTACATTATGTTATGCAATGTTCTAAGAATAGTAATGATATGTCTTGCGGTACATTTTTTAGGCATGAATGCATATTATGTATTTCATACATTTATAGGAAGAATATTCTTCTATGTACTCAGTGTGTATCTGTATTTTTATGTATTTACGAAACCACAGATTGTTAAGATGAAAGTAGGAAACTTCTCATATGGTAAAAATAATTCTTAATTCATTTCTTTTCTGGGGCGGATGGATAATTATTCCTTTCATTATGGAAATTGTTCCTGCGTTAGGAAGTGTTTTTCTTCTTATAAGAAGGAATCTGAGAAATAAAATCCATAAAAAGGAACTTGAGGTTTATCCAGAGATTACGCTTATAATACCAGTATATAATTCGGCAGATACACTATATGGATGTATCAGATCGATTAATGACAGTACTTATCCGAATGACAGGATAAGAATTTTTCTGGTTAATAATAAAGGAAAAGATAACAGTTTCGATATATATGCACAGTGTCAGCAGGAATTTCCAGAACTTCTGATGCAGTGGATGAATTCTGAACAGGGAAAGTCAAGAGCACTTAATCTGGCACTTTATAACAGTGATGGAAAGTACATTATCAATCTGGATAGTGATGGAATGCTTGAGAAGAATGCACTTGTAAATATGATTACAAGATTTGAGAATGATACGGCTATTAACTGTATGACAGGCTCTATTCTTACGGTGCCAGAACAGATTAAGAAGTATAAGGCAGGTCCATCGCGGCTTCTTCGTGAACTGGAATTTATGGAATATGCGCAGGCTTTCCTGGCAGGAAGAAGTTATGCATCAGAGCTTAATTCAGTATATACATTGTCAGGTGCATTTTCTGCATTTAGAAAATCAGCTGTTTTGAAATCATGGATGTATAACACAGATACTATCTGTGAGGATACACATATTACATTCCAGATGAGGTATCTTCAGAAAGAACGGGTTGAAGTGTGTGAGGATGCACTGTTTTTTGTTGATCCGATTGAAAATGTTAATAAACTATATACACAGAGACAGAGATGGCAGAGAGGAAGCCTTGAAGTATCCAAGATGTTTATGGACAAGTCTTTCAAGGTAAAGAACCTTTTTACTAATATAAGTGTCAAAACTCTTTTGTATGACCATACATTTGCATTTCCAAGACTTATATGGTATCTGGCACTTATATGCCTGATTGTTGTGGGTTATTCTGGGAAAACGGTTATTCTATCTACAGCAATAATATTTGGTTTATATACGCTTATCGGATATCTGTATTTTATTGTTGTAGCATATTTCCTAAGAATTAATAAGGATATAAGAAGATATTACACGAGGCACTGGTGGTGCATACTGTTTCTGCCATTTTTTAATTTTGCTGTATTCTTTATAAGACTTGCAGGAATTATTAACAGTATTGAAACTGACAGCACATGGAAAACAATGAATCTGTCAGAGGAATGCAGGGCATTTGCAGATGTGGTTAAAAGTGATTTCAGTAAGCCTGTTAATGCAATAAAGAAAGTAAGAAATGCACTTAATTATGATGTTGTAGAAGATAATAATAACAATAATCAGAGGGAAGAACATGGAAAAGAAGCTTAATAAGAAGCGTGTTAAGAAGAATAAAAAGCCAAAAAATGTGCTTGTTATCACAACTATTTATGTAATATGCTTCTCGGTTATTGCCGGAGTATTTGCATATACAAGGATTAATAAGTACGAAGAAGGAGTCCTTGAGGTGTGTGCAACACAGCAGGACGCTTATGTGCAGCTTGTTTTAGACCAGATTAATCTTAAAAGCAATCGTGATGATGAACAGATTATTAATGATATTCTTGGTACGATGAATTCATCTTCTAATAAATACTGGACATTTTCTAAGAATCAGTCAATCCTTTTTGTAAAAGATGTTCTTGAAACTAACAGGTATAAAGGTGTTACCACAGCTACATATTATGAGTCAGAGAGTGCCACGGAATTTCTTAATAATCTTCAGAATAACAGAGTTACTCATGATTTCATAGAAATTGATGGAAATAGTTATGTAGCATCAGGGGTTACATTTGAATATAAGAACCAGTCATATAAGTTGTGCCTGCTTACAGGCAGAAGTGCAATTATGGATAATAACAGTTATATGCAGATTAAGATCCAGATGGAGACTTATGTGGTGATTCTGCTTTTTGTGCTTATAATAACAGCGATGCTGCTTGCACATAAGCTAAGACGGATGCAGAAGACGATTATTGAATCTGACAAGACGATTGCAGAACTTAACAGTATGGTTTCTAAGATGAATAAGAAACTTTTAGAGAAGGATTTGCATGATACGCGCAATAATGTCTGGGATAATACGGCAATCATGCCTTTTCTTGATAAATTAGTGGCAAGAGATATTTATCCTGTAACATTTATGCATATTGCATGTGTTGATAATAAGGAACGAACAAAGTTTATAGCAAGAGCTAATTATATTCTTGATAAAAATGTTTTAAGATTCACATATGAAGATAATGATATTGTTCTTATATTTGTTGGAATGAACAGAAAGCATTCTAAGCAGAGCCTTCAGCTTTTAATGGAAAATTCAATGAAGATAATGTATGCAATTACTATTAAGAGCAAAGCGGATGCAGATAAGTTAAGAGTTAAGTATGAAATCAGATAGAATGGGCAGGTAATATAAGGGAGGCGGAATTATGGCAGTTAATATGTACAGGGAATACAGACTGAAATTTTACCTTAATATGAGACATTATATTATCATTAATGAGGTCAAAGGTGAAACTCACCCACATACATGGGAGTTTGCACTGGATATTAAGTTTTCAAGGAATTTATTTGTTGAATTTAATATATTTGAACAGGGAATTTCGCAGTTCCTTGAAAAGTACCAGAATAAGATTCTTAATGAGGCAGAGCCGTTTGATGCAATGATGCCGACACTTGAGAATGTTACTGATTATTTTGCGGAAGAATTTTTTAAGATTATATATAAGACAGGTGGCATGCTCACAAGAGTTGAGGCTAGTGAAACTCCTACAAGAAGCTATATTGTAAATATGGCGGAGCAGGAACGTAATTCAATATTGAATAAGAAAGCTGATGAAAAGATAATATCAGAGGTTATGGACGCAGTGCTGGATGATATTGTTAAGCAGTGATGTTGCTAAGACGGATTGGAGAAGAAGTTGAAAAAGAAAAATAAAGCAATTTACCTGCTGTTTCTTATGCCATTCGTGTATTTTGCAACAGCATGTTTTGTTATGTGGCTTGTAAAGACAAGTGGAATATATCCTTCTGGTTCGGATACTATGTATCATGTGTACAGAGGAGATTATGTATATAATGCGATTAAATCGGGCAACTTGTATCCTTTATATGATCCTGCATGGTATAACGGCGTGGAGATTTTAAGGTATTGGTCTCCATTTCCTGCTTATGTTATGGCTTTTTGTCAGTATCTTGCGGGTGGAAGCCAGTTTGGTGCATATCTTTTTTATATAGGAGGAGTGTGTTTTTTAGGCGCATGTGTATGGCCATTTATCGGAAGAGGCTTTAACAGACCTTATCTGGGAGCATTTATCGGACTCCTCTGGTTCTTTATGCCTAATAATCTGTGTGCAATATTTATAGAAGGAAATCTTGCCAGAAGTCTCAGTATGATATTTTTGCCGGTATTCATATATTCTGTATATAAATATTTATACAATCATAAATTAAGATACATACCGCTTATGGTATTTACATTTTTACTTATGGAATTGTGTCATCTTGGATATGCTGGAATGGTGGCTATAGCTGTGATTATATATGGAATTGTTTATATGATACAGAAGGGCAGAAAGAAGGCAGTACTTGATGTTGTAATATCAATGATTTTTGGATTTATGCTGCTTGGAATATGGCTGGTTGCGTCCTTAAGAGGTGGAATAACTTCACTTGATAATTCTGAAAATATGGCTAATTTCTTCCAGAATTTATGGATAACAATTAATCCTTTTGAAAGATTAACAAGAGGTTTTGAATATTTTTATTTCGGATTTGCAGCTTTGGTTGTTATTGTATTTGGCATTTTATTTGGATATAAGAAATCGAGAACAGGTTTTGTAACAGGGCTTATTATACTGCTTATGACAACTAAATCAGCATATGCCGTTTTGAAGCACCTGCCGGGAAGCCAGTATTTATGGATGTTAAGATTCATATCCATTGCATTATGTATGATTCTTATGAGCTTTCTTATGTGGGACAGGCTAAAGAAGCCTCTGGTTTTGATGCTTTGTGTTTTACTGGCGGTAGATACTATACCATCTTTAAGCCTTATTGTTGGTGAACATAATGATATATCTGTTCAGGAAAGAATGGCAGCAAGACAGGACAGTACTCTTATTTCAAATGCTCAGACAATCACTAAGCAGAGACTTGCCCTGATGGACGAGAGCATACTGGGGGCAACCGGTTCATGGCTGGTTTCTGATTATGGCAATCCGGTTGATGCTACATTTGGTGCAGGAAGAGAAGCTGCTAATACATCTGCTAATATAGTTAATCTTAACAAAGCATTTGCACAGGGAAATTTCCTGTATGTCTTCGACAGATGCTTAGAACTGGGGGATGATTCTGTACTTGTGAAAAAATCATTGCTTAAACAATATAATAATTCTTTATATGATCTTGAAGCAGCTGCGAATACGGTTGGATATAAGAAAGTGGAACAAAACAGTGATTACATTCTTTACCATATTGAAACACCTGACAACTGGGGTGTTGTCAGCAGTTACAGAGCAGTTGTGATAGGTTCTGGGGCAGCAGCAATATCAATGCAGTTCCCTACGGTAGAAACAGCAGATTCTGCTAATCTTAATGATTACACATATGAAGAATTGTCGGGATATAAAGAGGTGTTCCTGAATGGTTTTACATATGATGATAAAGAAACAGCAGAAGACCTTGTACTGCGTCTAAGCAGAGCAGGAGTTAAGGTGATTATATATGCCGATGGCATACCACAGGATAAGCGTACACATAGTCAGAATTTCCTTGGCGTAACATGCAGTTCGATAACATTTCACAATGGATATCCAGATATGGATACAAGAATTGGAACGATATATCCAGATATGTTTCCTCAGGGACATACTACATGGAATACAGTGTATATTGATGGACTTGATACTGTGTGGGGAACTTTTTATGATAATGGATTGAATCTCGATTTTTATGGGACTGTGAATAATGATAATATTATAATGACTGGTCTTAATCTTACCTATTTCTATAGTCTGACTGATGACGTATCTGTTGGACAGTTGCTTAGTAATATGAGTGGTATATCATCAGAGGAACTTCCAGACAGAAAGATAGTTCCTTTAAAGGTGGAATACGGAAACAATGAGATTACAATTACATCTAATAATGATAATGTTAATACAACACTTGCATATCACGATATATTCAGCTCTTCATCGGATATAACACATAGGAATAATCTTATGTATGTGAATAAGGGAACAACTGTTGTTAAGATGAGTTATCCGTATCTGTGGCAAGGGGCTTTAGTTAGTACTGCAGGAGTTGTGTTAATGGTTGTGTGGCTGATTGTTAAAAGAAGAAAAGAACATAATATTTAGCACAAACGCACCGGGAGCATGTTAGAGATACATACTCCTGGTGCGATTTATTTATGCACAATTAATTTAAGTTTTTTTACCGTACAAAAAGATATGCCGTATATCCCACATACATAAGAATACATGCAGCACCTTCCCATCTGCTCATTGTCTTCTTGGTATATGCGAAGAGAAATAATACAATTCCACAGGCAAGAAGTATGATACAGTCAATAAGTGATTCAGAAAGAACGTGAAGAGGCTGTATCGCAGCAGACATTCCTAAGATAAATAATATATTAAATATGTTAGAGCCGATTGCATTGCCAAGCGCAAGTCCGCTGTCACCTTTCCTTGTGGCAACTATAGAAGTTACAAGCTCGGGCAGGGAGGTTCCGATTGCGACTATTGTAAGACCTATGAAATTCTGGCTTACACCAAAGTTAGCAGCTATGATACAGGCTTTATCTACAACAAGATTACCACCGAATATTACAGCTATAAGACCACCGGCAATATAAAGCAGACTCTTAGGCAGAGGCATTATTTTACAATCCTCAGCTTCTTCCCTGTTTTTAAGTGCTGATATTATCATGCATGTGATGTAAGCTGCCATTCCGGCAAGGAGAATAATGCCTTCAATTCTTGAAAGTCTGCCATCAATAAACATAAAGCAAAGAATAGCAGTTATTATGATATTAACAGGCATATCACGCTTGAGAATGTCACGGTTAGTAGAAAATCCTGCGATAAATGCACAGATACCTACAACGACAAGACCATTAAAAATGTTAGAACCGACAACATTGCTGATTGCAATGTCATTACTGCCAGAGAGGGCAGCGTTAATACTAACAGATGCCTCAGGGGCACTGGTTCCCATTGCAACAATGGTAAGTCCTATGATAACGCTTGGTACTTTAAGGATTTTGGCAAGGGAAGAACTTCCCTCCACGAAGAAATCCGCGCCTTTTATTAATAGCACGAAACCGATGAGTAGCAACAAATATTCCATAATAAGCTCCTTTCTTGCGATAAAGGAATGGAATAATATAAAAAGAGACCTTTATCGCATCAAAAATGAATTGATAAAAGTCTCGTTAATTGTAATAATAACCGGCTGTTCAGCGTGATGACGATTACTATTGCACCGGATACGATGCTAACTACTCCCTCTTATTAATATTATACTAATATATATATGTAAATGTGTCAATTAAATATTATAATTCAGATTATTTTTCACAGAGTGATATAAAATACTCATGAATTCTTGTGTCACCTGAAAGTTCAGGGTGAAATGCAAGACCAATCTGGTTATTATATTGAACAGCAACAATTCTGTCATCAACAGCTGCAAGAACATCAACATTATCATTAACTGATGAAATGTATGGTGCACGGATAAATGTCATTGGAAATTCATCAAATCCCTTCATAGCAGCAGTTCTTACAAAGCTTCCTAACTGTCTTCCATATGCATTTCTTTTTACAGTGACAGGCAGAGTTCCAATATGTATACTGTTGTCATTGTCAATGTGTCCGGCTAAAAGAATCAGACCGGCACAGGTTGCAAGTGTTGGAAGGCCATCTGCTATTGCAGACTTAATTGTATCAAGCATATCCAGCTTTCTTAGAAGCTGTCCCTGAACAGTGCTTTCACCGCCCGGAAGGATAATTCCGTCAATACCTTCAAGGTCTTTTTTTTGACGTATTTCAACTACTTCATGTCCGATTTTTTCAATGATATGTTCATGTTCAATGAATGCTCCCTGTACAGCAAGTACGCCTATTTTCATATTATCTGCCTCTTTCTTCCATGATTATCTGGATTTCACCAGGATTAATACCAACCATGGCTTCGCCCAAATCTTCTGATAATTTAGCAATAAGTGCAGCATCTGTGTAATTAGTTACAGCCTGAACGATAGCAGAAGCTCTTTTTGCAGGATTTCCAGACTTGAATATACCGGAACCTACAAATACACCTTCAGCACCTAACTGCATCATAAGTGCAGCATCTGCAGGAGTAGCAACACCGCCGGCAGCAAAGTTTACTACAGGAAGCTTTCCATTATCATGTACATAGAGAACCAGGTTATATGGAACCTGTAACTGTTTTGCTTCCTCGAAAAGCTCATCATTTCGCATAGATGTTATCTTTCTGATTTCAGAATTCATCTTTCTCATGTGGCGTACAGCCTGAACAACATCCCCGGTACCAGGTTCGCCCTTTGTTCTTATCATGGAAGCACCCTCATTGATTCTTCTTAATGCTTCTCCTAAATCTCTTGCACCACATACGAAAGGTACTTTGAACTGGGTTTTATCAATATGATATATATCATCAGCAGGAGATAATACTTCGGATTCATCAATATAGTCGATCTCAACTGCCTGTAGAATCTGTGCTTCAACAAAATGACCGATACGGCATTTTGCCATAACAGGAATACTTACAGCATCCTGAATACCTTTTATCATCTTAGGGTCGCTCATACGCGAAACGCCACCGGCAGCCCTGATATCAGCAGGGATTCTCTCAAGTGCCATAACAGCACACGCGCCAGCGGCCTCTGCAATCTTAGCCTGCTCGGGAGTAGTAACATCCATGATTACGCCGCCCTTTAACATCTGTGCAAGACCTTTGTTTAATTCATATTGTGAATTTGTTGTCATAACTGACCTCCTTGAAAATGAATTTTATGAATTGATTTTCACATATAATATTGCACAACTGGTCATAAAGGAATATCCAATTTAATAAAAATGTCACATGCCAGTATAAGGTCAGAATAGATCAGGAATATGGTCAGATGAAAACTGACCATAAAAAAATGTCGAATTATGTCGAACGAAAACTGTCAGTCTGATTAGTAATCAGCAGCTTTTTGTATTATAATAGAACATATTTTAAAAATATGTAGGAGAGGGAAAGTAAGTGCGTAGGATTAAAAGTTTTTTGATTATAATATGTCTTCTAAGCATATATGCAGCTTCTTTTTATGGCTGTGGGAAAAAAGAAAGGTCAGACAGCCACAATAATGAGGCTGGATTGCCGGAAATAGTCATAGGAAGTGACAACTATCCGCCATATAATTATGTCGATACAGATGGCAATGCTACCGGAATTGATGTTGAGCTTGCTACGGAAGCATTTAAAAGAATGGGCTATAAGGCCAGATTCATATATATTGACTGGGAGGATAAGAAGAATCTTCTTGCTGACAGAACAATTGATTGTGCATGGGGAAGCTTTAGCATGGATGGCAGGGAGAATGAATACAGATGGGCAGGACCTTATATGATCAGCCGTCAGGTTGTTGCTGTGAATATGGAAAGTGATATATATTCTCTTGAGGATTTGGAAGGAAAGACGATTGCAGTACAGACTACAACAAGACCTGAGAAGATATTTCTTAGCAAGACTGATGAGCGTATCCCGGCTATAAGGTCATTAATAGCTTTGCAGAAGAGAGAACTTATATATCCTTTTTTAAGCAAAGGCTATGCAGATGCTCTGGCAGCTCATGAAACTGCAATATGCCAGTACATGGAAGATTATAATATTAAGTTCAGGATTCTTGACGAACCATTAGAGACAGTAGGACTGGGAGTAGCATTTGACAAAAATGATGACCGAGGGATAGAGAAGCAGCTTACAGAAATTCTTAACCAGATGAGGAATGATGGTACAGAGAAGAAGATAATCAGCAGATATATTTCTGATGCTGATAAATATCTGGAGGTGGACAGTTATGGAAAATAATACCATTACCAGAAAGAAAAGAAAAAGAATATGGCCGATTGAGATTATAGCAGGCTTGTTTATAATGATGATTGTGTTTTTTATTGCTGTAAATGTTGATATAAAAACTACACAGGAAACACTTTCAGATACTACACATTATATTAATGAACAGTGCAACAGTTTTACAAGACTTAATCTTGCGTCAGAAACCAAGAGCTTGATGAGGGTAATTGAAAGTGCGCAGCAGATAAACCGTAATATTACATATGAACGCAGACTTTCAGATAAAGATATATTTACAGAAGAATTTATCAAAAAGAATATGCAGGAATGTTATCTGACGGCTGTTATAATTATGGATTCAAAAGGTAATCTTATAGCGCAGGAATATACAGATGAATATGGGGCAGATGGGCTTAACGAATATCTTGACAGTACTTCACTTATTGATGTTGTTGATAATACTGAAAAAACATACGCAACAAGAATTGACTGTGAAGATGGTTCATATGTTGACCTTGCAGCATGTGGTATGCCGGATTCAAGCGGGATAGTTGTTGTTTATTACCACACACCAGCAGAGTATGTTAATAATTATAATCTTTCATTTGCACATATATTATCAGGTTATGATGACAGGGAAGATGGAAAGATTGTTGTTACAAAGGGAAATCAGATAATAGCGTCTAATGATGACAGTATGGTTGGTGAAGATGTTGACAAATATAATGTGATTAAGAAGATAAAGGAGACCGGTGCAAGTGGAAAAATAGTACATGCTGATAGTAACAGAAGGTGGGGCTCGCATAATTATGGTCTTATGGAACGTGGCAGAGATTATTATGTATATGTTTATATGCCGGAAAGAAATGTTTTTAAGACAACACCAAGAAATATGCAGTATACATTTGTTGCCTATATGTTTGCTGTACTTGTACTTAATATGATGCGCTGGAAAACGGTTCAGGGATATGAGTGTGAACAGTATGAAATGCAGCAGCAGTATGCAAAGACACTGCAGGAAAAAAATGAACAGCTACAGGAGGCAGTACGCCGAGAGGAAAAGGCTAATGCTGCCAAGACTGATTTCTTATCAAGAATGACACATGATATAAGGACGCCGCTTAATGGTATAATCGGATTGTTAAGAATTGATGAGAGCCATAAAGAAGATACAGATATGATTAATATTAACAGAAAGAAAATGTCAATAGCTGCTAATCATCTTTTATCACTTATTAATGACATTCTCCAGATGAGTAAGTTAGAGGATGGTCAGATTGAGCTTTCAAGAGATATTGTGGATCTTAACATGCTTGCAAAGGATATTATTACTATAGTTGAACAGCGTGCCTTAGATGCAGGTGTTAATCTTAAGTATGACAATACGGCAGGAAAAGTTATGTATCCATATGTATACGGAAGTCCACTGCATTTACGTCAGTTATTTCTAAATATATACGCTAACTGCATTAAATACAATAAAGCTGGCGGAATGGTTTCAACATATTTTAAATGTATTGGAACACAGGATGGAATTGTTACATATGAATGGACTGTTACTGATACGGGAATTGGCATGAGTGAAGAATTTCTTGAACATATATTTGAACCATTTGTACAGGAAAAGACTGATGCCAGAAGTGTTTATCAGGGAACAGGACTTGGGATGGCTATTGTTAAGAGTCTGGTTGACAAAATGAATGGAACAATTAATGTCACAAGCAAGGAAGGGGAAGGCTCAACATTTGTTATCAGAATTCCTTTTGAGATTGCAAGCAAAACTGAAGAAACGAAGGTCAATAAGGAAAAGAGAAGTAATGATATTTCAGGGATTAAGATTCTGTTGGCAGAGGACAATGAACTTAATGCAGAGATTGCACAGACTCTTCTTAGTGATGAGGGAGCAGAGGTTACGGTTGTAGGTGATGGTGAACAGGTGATAGAAACATTTAAAAGGAGCAGACCGGGTACATATGATGTTATACTTATGGATATTATGATGCCAAAGCTTGACGGAATTGCGGCGACTAAAGCTATAAGAGCTATGGAAAGACCTGATGCTGTGAAAATTCCGATAATTGCAATGACAGCCAATGCATTTGAGGAGGATGCCAGAAAATGTGTTGAAGCCGGAATGAATGCACATTTGTCGAAGCCTTTACAGATGGATGTTGTGGTTGGTACAATTGCAGAGTATTATAAAAGATGATTATGCAGGATAAAGGAGTCTCTGCATAATACAATAACTGATAAAAGGGGATAGCTATGATATGTAGTAATTGTGGAGCAGATATAGGAGATAACGAGACTGCATGCCCATATTGTGGTGCTATGCAGTATGAGAATTCTGAACAGAAGTACATGAAGGACCTGTACAATCTGAATGAAGGAATGGAGAAGCTGGATAAGAATACCAGAAAATACATCATAAAAAGTACAATGAAAAGTGCAGGTATAGTATGTGCGGCAATAGCGGCAGCAGTTCTTGCCGGAAGTATGTTTGGATATGGTTCATATAAGAGTATGTATAATTCTTCACATAACAGGAAAGAGATACACAAGTCATTAGATTGGTACAATAATAATATAGGTGAACTTAATTCATTATATGAAAAGCGGGACTATGCAGGCATTTCAGAACTGACAGATAGTTATAAGGGCAGTTCAAGTGTTTTGGAAAAGTGGAGTCATTACAATTTTATTAATATTTATGATTATTATTATAAAAGGGTGGCAGACATCTACATTATGGTTCATAAAGGCGAAAAACTGAGTGATTATCAGTTTGGAACAGGCTTTGAAAAGTCACTCGACATGATATATTTCATTAATAATAAAAACGGATATAATTATCGTAGGTATGAGGGCTGTACGGCAGAAGAAAAAGAAACTGTGGACGGCTGGGTTGAAGAAGCACAGAATTATCTTAAGAATGTTGCAAAGGCGACGGACAAAGAAATTAATGATATGCTTAATGAATTGTATCAAAATGGCTATTATGATTACAAGCTTGGAAAGAGCTACGAAGAGTCATTTTATAAAAAATATAATGAAGGAGGGAACAACTGATGAAATGTAATAATTGCGGTGCACCTATACAGATGAATCAGAAGTTCTGTCCTAATTGCGGCTCACCAAATGTGGAATTTAAGAAGCATATTGATGATATGGAACAATATAATAAAAAGTTTAACAGCACACGTTCCAAAGTAATTGGTAACAGCAAATGGTTTGTGAATTATATTGCACCAATAACAGCTCTTGTTATAACAATGACTGCACTTACACTGGCTATTATTGGTAAAAATTCAATGATTGGATATGATATAGCAAAAAAAAATCAGCAGAAATATTATTCATCCCATAGTGATGAAATCCAGACAAAATTAAAGCTTCTGTTAGAAGCAGGAGACTATGCAACTCTGTATAGTATGGATTATGTGGGAGATTGTTCAATAAAGGATAATGATGATAAATATGCATGGAATGATTTTTACAATGTCGCAGGTGATTATGTGTATATAAGAAAAGGTATAATAAGTATGATGGAAAGGAATAATTCATCATATTATGGCGACGAATATATGAATACGATTTCAAGGGCTGTTGCCGATATGGAAGATATTGTCAGCAGACGTTTAAATTTATCGTATCATAGTGTATCGAAAGAAAGTATTAAGTATATAAATGATATATATGAAAAATCACATGAACTGTTAAAGGCATACTGCAATCTGACAGATGAGGACATAGCCGGACTTCCTGATATGTCACAGGCAGATATACTTACACTCATTACAAGGAGGAGCTTTGAATGAGAAAAAAGAAGAAATTTAATATATCACTTCTGGCTTATGTACTGTGTGCAATTATGATTATTATTATAATCCCATGTGTTTCAGATATATCAGGTGATGTATTCAGGAGTAAAGGAAGAATGTCGGGCTATGAAGAAGACAGTCTTTATAATGATTTTATAGAAAATAATTATGAAGGGCTTCTTGAAAAGACAGAATATAACACAGGCATAGGCAAATATATTGATAAAGATACGCAGGACTACTATACATTTGCCATTGCATATAAAAAAGCTGTTGATTACAGGGTGTATGTGAATAATGGAGAAAATGAGAAAGCAGAACAGGTGGTTAAAGATATAGATAATGCACAGTTTAATAATGTGCTGTTTAAGGAAGCACTTGAAAATGTAAAAAATATATATATTAGTAACGGACTGTCACAATAATGTGTTAATGTAATTGACTTTAAAAGAAAGATAACGAAGATAAACAGAGGATGATGAAGATGAGTAACACAGGAAGGAACAATATTATGACCGACAGGGTGTCATATTATTTTAAATCCCAGTGGAATATACTTCTGATAATAACGATATCTGGCCTTATATACAATCTCGGACTTCTTGCAGGTCCGTGGTTTGAAGGAAGAATGACAGGCTGTCTTGTTAATATACTTGGTGGAAAATCAACATTTACAGATATGCTTATTCTTGTAATATGTTATGTGATTGCAATTGCAGTAGTGCAGATATCAAGGTATATAAAAAGATTCTATGTAAGAAGATTCGCTAATAATGTTAATAAGAATATGAAAGAGGTTTTGTATAACAGCCTTGTACATAAGAGAAGACCACAGTTACAGGAAGAAGGAGCTGGAGACATTCTTACCAAAGCTATCCTGGATGTTGATGATTGTGCTGAAGGGATGAGAAAGTTCACAACTGAGATATTTGATACGGGTGTTGCGCTGGCAGCATATGCTGGAATGCTTCTTTTCTATGACTGGAGACTTGGACTTATATGTATGATATTCCCGCCGATATCTTATATCATTGCAGAAAAGATGAAGGCTGTTGTACAGAAGACAGGCGCAGAATATAAGGTACAGTCAGGAAGGCTTAGTGAGGCAACGCTTGACAGAGCAGAAAATGCGGTTACATATCGTGTATATGGCTGTGAGCAGGAAAGAAAACAGGCGTATGAAGATAATCTTACAGCCTATGAAAAGTCGGCAGTAAGGGCTAATATATGGGGAACAGCATTTCCTCCGATATACAAGGTTATAGCACTTGCCGGAGTTATATTTATATTATATTTTGGAAGCAGAAATGTTCTGGGAACAGGCTGGAAAGAATGGGATATTGCTATTTTAGCTACATATGTATCATGCTTTGCAAAGCTTTCTAAGAAGTCCTCACATGCAGCAAAGCTGTTTAATGCAGTACATAAGGCACAGGTGTCATGGAAGAGAATTAAACCGCTTATGAAGCATGAAAATTATGAAGATGCGGATAACAGTGTAAAGTGTGACTCACTTGAAGTAAAAGGACTTACATTTGCTTATCCGGGAGGCCATGATATATTCGAAAATGTAACATTTGAAGCAGAAAAAGGTGACATAATCGGAGTAACGGGTTCTGTTGCATGTGGCAAGTCAACTCTTGGAAAGGTGTTTTTATGTGAATATCCATATAAGGGGAGCATTAAGATTGCAGGCAATGAACTTTCAGAACTTGATGATGCGAAAAAGGCAGGACTTGCAGCATATCTGGGACATGATCCGGAATTGTTTAATGATACAATTAGAAACAATATTCTTATGGGTGATGATGAGGATGTGGCTAAGCTTCTTAAGGCAGTGTGCTTTGACAAAGAAGTAAATGATATGGAAAACGGACAGGACACTTATGTTGGGGATACAGGTGTGAGACTGTCAGGAGGACAGGCACAGAGACTTGCACTTGCCAGAACACTCTGCCATAAGAAGCCGTTAATTATATTAGATGATCCATTTTCAGCACTTGATAAGGACACTGAAAGAGAGGTATTTGCTAATATTAAAGAATACACCAAGGATTGTATTGTGATTCTTATTTCACACAGATTATATCTGTTCCCACAGATGGATAAGGTTATATGGATGGAGAACGGAAAAACCATAGCCGGTACACATGATGAGATTATGAATAAATGCCCACAGTATGCGGTTCTTTATAATGAACAGAAGGGAGGCGCATCTGATGAAGAATAAAAGTGTTGGCAGAGTTATATTAAACACAATAAAAGAAAAGTGGATGCTTACAGCAGGAATTGCAATTACTGTTGTTGGTGCAATTGTAATGGCACTGTTTCCACCACTTATTCTTGCAAAGATTATTGATACAGTTGCATCAGGTACAATGATCACATTTTATATGGTTCTTATGTATTTCGGATTTCTTCTTGTAACCGGTTTTATGGAGAGTGCAAGAGAAACTTTTCTTACAGTATTCGGACAGAAGATTACACATTCATTAAGGAGTGCGTTGATGTATAAGTATAGCTGTCTTACAACAAGCGGTCTTACAAGTCAGGAGCCGGGAACTGTTGTTTCAAGATTCGTTGGTGATGCTGATACAGTTGAGAATCTGTTTACATCAGGAATTGTCAGTATGTTTGCTGATGCCTGTAAGATAATAAGTATAGTTGCTGTTATATGGTTTAAGAATAAGGGGCTTGCCATTGTGCTTCTTGTTATTCTTCCTTTCCTGTTCATATTCACAAGAATTGTGCAGAAGAATATGCTGGCAGCACAGATTGAGAACAGAAGAGCTGTCGGAAGAGCATCAGGACATGTACCGGAAACTCTTCACAACATAAGAACAATACATACACTTGGCAAGGAAAAATATATGGCAGAAAGATACGATGAATATATATGTGAAAGTTACGCAGCAGTTGAGAAAACTAATTTCTATGATGCAGTATATTCACCTGTAATTCTTACTCTCAATGCAATTGTTGTTGCTGTGGTAATGCTTTTTTCAGCATCAGGTAACCAGACAGTGCTTGCATTTTTTGGCATGTCAGCAGGTACAGCAGTTGCGGTAATTAATTATATTTCACAGATATTTGCTCCTGTTGAGAGCCTTGGTATGGAGATTCAGACTATACAGTCAGCAATAGCCGGAGTACATAGAATAAATGAATTTTTCGAGATGAATGAATTATCAGTTAAGAAGGATTCATACATTGCAGAGAATACAGCCATGGAAGCTGACAGTGATGTGATTGTCGATTTCAATAATGTAACATTTGCATATGATGATAAAAATGTTGTGGAAAACTTAAGTTTTTCTGTTAAGGAGGGAGAGCAGGTTACTCTGTCGGGAAGAACAGGTACAGGAAAGAGTACAATATTCAAGCTCCTTCTTGGGCTTTACGAGCCGGATAAAGGAAGCGTATCAATTGCAGGTCAGAAGGCTACGGCTATTCCGGATATTGAAAAGAGGAGAATATATGGATATGTTGAGCAGACTTTTCATATGGTTCCAGGAACTGTCAAAGACCAGATAACACTGTATGATGTATCAATTACTGATGAAGATGTAATTGAAGCAGCTAAGGCAGCAGGTATTCATGAAGCAATTATGGAACTTGACAATGGATATGATACTATATGCAAGCCAGAAGATTTCTCACAGGGACAGTGGCAGTTATTATCAATTGCAAGGGCTGCAGCAGCAAAGCCTGAACTGCTTCTGCTAGATGAGATAACAGCTAATCTTGATGCTGATACTGAGAAAAATGTGCTTGATGCATTAAAAAGGGTAAGCAAGAACAGGACTGTTATATCAATTTCACACAGAACCAATGCGAGAACTGGAAGAATTATCGAAATAGCTTGATTTTCTTAATGTTTTTACTGGCTTATTATGCATTAAAGAAGTATAATACCCATACAATATTATGTTCAAATGAGAAAGCAGGTATGTTTTATGAATAATAGATGGGTTAAATATTTAATGGCAGGTTCTGTTACAGTTCTTATGGTGCTGGTGATAATATTTATCATCAGGTCTGTTAAGGAGAACAGTCTTGTGGTGTCATGCCCTGATACTTTAGTTGTTGAGTATGGAAGTACTAATGATGAAGCGGATATTAATGAAACTATTAAGAAGAATGTGCTTGGAAAGAAAGATAATAAGACAGATATAGAGATTGAGGGAAATGTTGATGTCACAAAGCTTGGAAAGTATGACATTAAGATTGTTGCGTCAAGAAAGAAGAAACATATTTCTAGAAAAGTAGCAGTAAAAGTTGTGGATACTCAGGCACCTGTTATTAGTCTTTCAGGAGATACAGAGATTACCATAGAAGCCGGAAGTAATTATGAAGAAGCAGGATTTTCTGCAGTTGATAATTATGATGGTGATATTACAGATAAAGTGGAGACTTCTGCGGAGGTTGATACATATACAAAAGGTGATACTACAATTGTATATTCAGTTAAAGATTCTTCTGGTAATGAAGCATTTACAGAACGTGTTATACATGTAGAAGATACTACAGCTCCACAGATATCACTTACCGGCGGTGAGGTGTATTATATCAGGATGGGAGATACATATAATGAACCAGGGTATATAGCTGTGGACGTATGTGATGGGGATGTAACTGATAAGGTATCAGTATCTGGGAATGTTGATACATCTAATGCAGGAAAATATACAGTAACATACAATGTATCTGATAATTGTGGTAATGAATCTGAAGTGCAAAGAACTGTGAAGGTAGTTGCACCAATGTCAGATGATGCAGTTAATCCGGGTGATAAGGTTGTTTATCTGACTTTTGATGATGGTCCCGGACCATATACAGAAAAGCTGCTTGATATTCTTGACAGATATAATGTTAAGGCAACATTTTTTGTTACTAATGGAAAACCGGATTATCAGAATCTTATTGCACAAGAAGCACAGCGGGGGCATACTGTTGCAATACATTCAGCATCACATGATTATGCAAAGATATATCAGAGTGTAGATGCATATTTTGCAGATTTTGACGAGATGAATAGTATTATAACTGCACAGACTGGAAAAGCAGCAGATCTTGTAAGATTTCCAGGTGGTTCTAGTAACACAATAAGTAAAAAATACTGCTATGGCATAATGAGCCAGCTTGTATGTGCTGTTGAGGAACGTGGATTCAGATATTGTGACTGGAATGTTTCTAGTGGAGATGCAGGTGGAACAACAAGCACATCACAGGTTGTGGCTAATGTTATAGCGGGGATTAAAGGTAATAATGTATCAGTAGTTTTGCAGCATGATATAAAGAATTTCAGTGTTGATGCGGTTGAGCAGATAATACAGTGGGGGTTATCGGAAGGATACACATTTTTACCGATAACATCAACAACGCCGATGTCACATCATGGCATTAACAATTGATTTTAAAGTGACTTGAATTATATATATTAATAACTGGTGGATTTGCTATTGGTATTGTGATATAATTTTATTATATTGGAAGTACGGATGTATATGAGGAGTGGAATCGTTATGGGAGGCTGTTATCTTGGAATGGCAGGGCATGATGTGTTTAACAATAAAGTGCGGGAGATTGTGAACACTAATGAACACAGGGTTGTTCTATTAGCTCTGGATATAAGTAATTTTAAGTATATTAATGATTTTTATGGCATGGATGAAGGCGACAAGGTTATGCAGGATATAGCAGATTTTTATTTTATTAATGAACCATTGTGCCTTGCTTCACACGGAATCGGGTTTGACCAGTTCAGGGGTGCCTATAAAGCTGATAATATGACGGATGAAGATGTAGTAGAATATATTGCAAGAAAGAACCGCATTTTCGAGAAAGAATTGTCAGAAAGATATCCTCTGGTGTATCAGCATGTTTATGTTGGATTATATTTTTATGACGATCCATCACTTGATGTACGTATGGCGGTTGACCGTGCTAATCTTGCAAAGAAGTCAACAAAAGGAAGATTTGACATTCCATGTTGTGTATATTCAGCGGATAATTGCAATGAATATCTTGAACATATGGATATGTCTAATGAATTTGTGAGAGCGTGCGAGGAAGAAAGAATAGAAATTTTCCTTCAGCCTAAGATATCCGTATCGCATAATTGTGTTGCAGGTGCAGAGGCACTTGTAAGAATGAAGACAAGAGCAGGCGAGCTTATTTCACCAGCCAGATTTGTTCCAGTGCTTGAACATACAGGGATGATAGGAAAGCTTGATGATATTATGCTTGATAAAACCTTTGCTTTCCAGAGACAATGCATTGATAAGGGAATTAAGCCTGTTCCTGTCTCGGTTAATATATCAAGGCAGAGATTTACAAGTGAAGATTTGTTAAAATATATGCTTCGGCTGCAGGATAAGTATCAGATTGATTCATCACTTATTGAACTAGAGATACTTGAAACAATATTTATTGATGCACTGGATGCTATGATTGATGTTATTAATGCATTAAGGGCAAAGGGATTTAAGATTAATGTTGATGATTTTGGTTCGGGATATTCATCACTTAACCAGATTGCCAATATTCCTGCTGATATTATTAAGTTTGACAGAGTATTTGCGAGCAGGTCATTAAAGAGCGATAAAGGAAGACAGGTTATAAAGTCACTGATTGAGATGCTTAAGATGGTAGAATATGAACTTGTATTTGAGGGAGTTGAGACTAAAGAGGAGCTCGATACAGTTGTTTCTTATGGTTGTGATGTTATACAGGGCTTTTATTTTGACAGACCACTTCCTGCTAATGAATTTGTTAATAAATATTATACTGGCAGCAGGGAGATTACTAATGGGACATAGTACGGACATTAATGAGAATGAACATTTGCAATATATTTTTAATGACTATAAGAGTGGTATAGAACATGGGATTCTTGTTGCTAACCTTACATATGAGCTTGCTAAGAGACTTAAGCTTGATGAACGGGAATGTTATGAACTCAAGATTGCCGGAATGATGCATGATATTGGAAAACTTAAATTATCAGAATACTTATATGGCAGAAATTCGGGCGAATTATCAGTCGAAGAGATGAAATATATGAGAATGCACTCTAAAATCAGCTTTGATGTATTGAAAAATTATGATTATTCAGATAATATAATGAAAGTTGTTCTCTATCACCATGAGTGCTACGATGGAAGTGGTTATCCTGATAATCTTAAGGGGACAGATATTCCATTGGGCGCAAGAATTCTTAAGGTGACAGATGAATTTGCTGCGCTGATATCAGATAGGCCGTATAGGAAAGCATTTGATATTGATACGGCTGTGAATATTCTTATTGAAGAGATTAAGAATCTTGATATGAGAGTATTTATTGAGTTTCAGCGAATGATTCACGAGGAAGAAACATTTGAGATAATAAGAAATAGTAAGGTAGACTTAGAAAATCTTAGTCTTGAAGATATTCTATCCTTCGCAGATTAGTATTTAATTACAGGAAAGAGGTAAAGTAAGATGGCAGAGTCAATGGTTGGCTTAAAGAGATCGCACAGATGTACGGAGGTTTCATCAGCTGATATTGGTAAGAAGGTTACTGTAATGGGTTGGGTTGCCAAGAGAAGAAATCTTGGTTCACTTATTTTTGTTGATTTAAGAGACAGAAGTGGAATTCTCCAGATTCTTTTTGATGAAAATATAATTGGTAAGGAAGGCTTCGATAAGGCATATACACTTCGTAATGAATTCGTAATCGCTGTTGAGGGTGAAGTTATTAAGAGAAGCGGTGCCGTTAATGAGAATTTAAAGACAGGTGACATTGAGATTGCTGCAAAGACTTTAAGAATTCTTTCAGAGTCAGAGACACCTCCATTCCCAATAGAAGAAAATATCCAGACTAAGGAAGATATCAGACTTAAATACAGATGTCTTGATCTTAGAAGACCGGATATCCAGTCTAATATTATTATGAGAAGCAAGGTTGCAACTCTTACAAGAGCATTTCTTGCAAAGGAAGGTTTCTTAGAGATTGAAACACCTATGCTTACTAAGTCTACACCAGAGGGAGCAAGAGATTACCTTGTACCAAGCCGTATTCATCCAGGTAAGTTCTATGCACTTCCACAGTCACCACAGCTCTTTAAACAGATGCTTATGTGTTCTGGATATGACAGATATATGCAGATTGCAAGATGTTTCAGAGATGAGGATTTAAGAGCAGACAGACAGCCTGAATTCACACAGATTGATATGGAATTATCATTCGTAGATGTTGATGATGTAATTGATGTTAATGAAAGACTTCTTGCATATCTTTTTAAAGAAGTTCTTGATGTTGATGTAAAGCTTCCAATCCAGAGAATGACATGGCAGGAAGCAATGAACCGTTATGGTTCTGACAAGCCGGATCTTCGTTTCGGAATGGAACTGAAAGATGTATCTGATGTAGTGAAAGATTGTGGATTTGCAGTATTTACAGGCGCACTTGAGAATGGCGGAAGCGTTCGTGGTATCAATGCCAAAGGACAGGGTAGCATGCCGAGAAAGAAGATCGACAAGCTGACAGCGTTTGTTAAAGATTACGGCGCTAAGGGACTGGCTTATGTTGCACTCCAGGAAGATGGAACAGTGAAGTCTTCGTTTGCAAAATTCATGACAGACGAGCAGATGGATGCACTTGTAAAGGCAATGGATGGAGAGCCGGGAGACCTGCTTCTCTTTGCAGCAGATAAGAACAAGGTTGTATTCGATGTATTAGGAAATCTCCGTCTTGAGATCGCAAGACAGTTAGACCTCTTAAAGAAAGACGACTTCAAGTTCCTGTGGGTAACCGAGTTCCCGCTGCTTGAATATTCAGAGGAAGAGGATCGCTACGTAGCTATGCACCATCCATTTACCATGCCGATGGAAGAGGATCTTCCGCTGATCGATACCGATCCGGGCAAGGTACGTGCAAAAGCATACGATATCGTCCTGAACGGTACCGAGATGGGCGGCGGTTCTGTCCGTATCCATCAGGCAGACATCCAGGAGAAGATGTTTGAGGTTCTTGGATTCACGAAGGAGAAAGCACAGGAGCAGTTCGGCTTCCTGTTAGACGCATTCAAATACGGAGTACCGCCGCACGCTGGTCTGGCTTACGGTATGGACCGTATGGTTATGCTGATGGTCGGCGCAGACAGCATCCGCGACGTCATCGCATTCCCGAAGGTAAAAGATGCTTCCTGCCTGATGATGGAAGCACCGTCTCAGGTTGATCCGAAACAGCTTGAAGATCTTTCCATTGGTGTGGTCGAGAACAATGAAGCGGAGAAGACCGAAGAATAAAATATAAGATATGGAACAGCCTGGAAAGACTGTGAAATAGAAAGCAAACAGGGCTGGATGAGAAATGCAGAGAAATACTGGATTTTGTCGGACAGTCCTGTTTTGCGTGTGAGATGAAAAAGTTCCATTTGTCTTTGGCAACTGAATATATAAATTGCTTGCATTGGGGAGCCCAGGAGGATGGAAAAGGACTCTCTTTTCTATATGTGGTAGAAACTATGAATCTTTTGTGAACCTATGGAATCTCCCACCCGAATCTGCTAAAATACAGACAGATTGAGAATGTAATCAGGATATGACAGCGTGGAAAAAGGTTCTGTCATACACGGCAGAGTAAAATAAATGAGGTGAAGATTTTATGGATAAGATTAAAATACTGGTCGTGGACGATGAGGCGAGGATGCGGAAGCTGGTGAAGGACTTCCTTTCGATTAAAGGGTATCAGGTGCTGGAAGCCGGGGACGGCGAGGAGGCGGTGGATCTGTTTTTCCAGCAGAAGGACATTGCGCTGATTCTTCTGGATGTGATGATGCCGAAGATGGACGGCT
>ENA-ORNT01000073-ORNT01000073.1-human-gut-metagenome-genome-assembly--contig:-NODE-73-length-69927-cov-4.183579_pt1 | contig 69927 bp, 56 predicted proteins | sample MGYA00242120_ERZ509032 | MGnify/ENA primary metagenome ERZ509032 (study PRJEB26280, sample SAMEA2338729) | human gut metagenome | biome: human gut; feature: human-associated habitat; material: faeces...
ACGGATTTCACGCACGGGCTTTTTCTATTTCACTGGATAAATAGTGGGAGTTCCGAAACGTGGAGCTCCTTTTTATTTTGAAAGGTGGAGATAGGGATGAAACGAATTATGGGCTATATTATTATTGGAATTGTTGTGATTGGTGGTTATTTTGGACTTTTAAGGCTTCATCAACAGACCACAAAACCGGTGGTAGGGATTTTAACGATGATGCATCATCCGGCATTAGATCAGATTCAAAAGGGGGTCGTTGCCGGATTAGCAGAAGAAGGATACCAAAACGGAAAGAATATCAAAATTGAATACCAGAACGCGAATGGTGATCAAGGAAACTTAAATACTATGGCAAATAAATTAGTGAATGATCATGCGAAAGTAATCGTTGGTATTACCACCCCAGCTTGCCAAGCACTTGCTAATGCGACCAAGGATATTCCGATTGTGATGGGCGGAATTGGTGATCCGGTTGGTGCCGGTTTAGTAAAGAATGAAAGATATCCAGAAGGAAACGTTACAGGAGTTCATGATGTGAATCCGAGTGAACAGCAGATTGCCTTAGTAAAGAAATTTATACCAAATATTAAGACCCTAGGAGTAATTTACACATCGAGCGATACCTCTTCTGAAAGTCAGTACCAAACGATGGTAAAAGCAGCGCATAAATTACATGTAAACTTAAAAACTTATACAATTGCGAATGCTAATGAACTTAATCAGACTTCACAAACAATGTTGAGTAAAGTAGACGCGGTTATTGTTCCTAGTGACAATACAATTGCTGGATCAATGGGAGTATTGGTGAAAAATGCAGATGTGGTCAATAAACCTGTTTTCCCGAGTGCTGATACAATGGTAAAAGATGGTGGAGTAGCTTCGATTAGTCTTAGCCAATACGGGCAAGGAAAAGCAGCTGGAAAAATGGCAGCACGTATTTTAAAAGGTGAAAAACCAGGACAGATGGCAGTTAATAATTACCATCATGGAAAACCGGTTCTTAATTTAAAGCAGGCACATAAGTTAGGAATAAAAGTTCCAGCAGATTTTCAACAAGAAGCAGAACAACATGGAACAGTCTTTAAGTAAGATAATGGGAAAATTCCGAATAATAAGAAAAATTAAAGAAGATAACATTCGCTAGGTAACATTCCGTTGTATATTTACCACAGATTGTGTTGTAAATCGTTAGAAATACGTTAAAATGATAATGTGAAATTGCTTGTGGATAAGTCAGTGGATAACTAACAGTAACTTTAAAGTAATTTTATAAATATTGGTATATCAATAAAAATTATTGTTCAAAACTTATCCACAAGCTGAATATGTGTTTGTGGATAAGTGGAATTCTTTGTCAACGTTCTGCAACGACGCTTACTGGCGCAAGGGATAGCCAAGTCGTTGCTGAACGATTGTTCCTGTAGATAACTGTGGATAAGTAATTTTTAAGAAAACGCTTTTTTAACAAAAAATTAACCGAACATTCGGGAAAAGTAAAAAAATCAACGCAGGCCTGTGGACAACTTTGTGGATAAACTGTGGAAGGTAGTGGATATCTTGAATATAAAAATTATTGGTGTGGGTAAGTTAAAAGAAAAGTATTTTAAAGCGGGAATTGCTGAATATGCTAAACGACTTGGACGTTATTGTAAATTTGAAATTGTTGAGGTTCCTGATGAAAAAGCACCTGAATCTTTAAGCCAAGCAGAAATGGATGAAGTAATGGCAAAGGAAGGGGAACGGATTCTTGATAAAATCAAAGATCGCGAATATGTATATGCTTTAGCGATTAAAGGTAAAGAACGTTCTTCTGAAGAGTTTGCAAACGAAATCAATAAATTAACAACTTATGGTCACAGTGATATTACTTTTGTGATCGGCGGTTCATTAGGGTTAAGTCCAGCAGTATTAAAACGGGCAGATGCCCAAATTTCGTTTGGAGGTTTTACCTTGCCTCATCAATTAATGCGTTTAGTTTTAAGCGAACAAATTTATCGAGCTTTTACCATCATCAATGGCCTCCCATATCATAAATAAAGAATTTATTGAGTTTTGGTTAGATTATTATTTATCGTTGTTAGCGATGGTATAGTGTAAATATGAAGTGTAATGGCATAAGAATTAAAGGATTTGATTTAAAATAGGCATACGAGGTTACCAAGTAATTCTTTTAGGGGTAATAGCAGGAATATGCATTTTAGTGATGCAAGGAAAAGCAAGTGCAATGATAGTAAATGAAGCACGGCTGACATTGCCTAATGAAAAAAGAATTGAGTATGATGAATTTGAACGGTACCAGTTTCGGGCAAAACAGTTACGAACTTGGTGGCAAGTCAAGCGACCAAAATATAAAATTGATTGGTCATTTTATCATAAGAAACGGGGATACTGGGATTAGCTCAGGTCCTCGTTTTTCTTTTAACTTTTCAAAAAAGCTATTAAAATGAAGATATTAAAAGGAGGCAATGATAATGAAAAAAGTTGGGATTATAGTCGGCAGCGTTCGTCCAAATCGGCGGAGCATGCAAGTAGCAAACTGGTTAAAAGTTCAATTAAAGAAAAGTACAAAGGTTCAATTTGACATCATCGACCTAAAAGAAGTTAATTTACCGATGATGGATGAACCTAAAATTCCTTATTTGGGTTTATATGTTCACGAAAAAACGCGTAAATGGAGTGAGTTAGTACAAAGCTATGATGGTTTTGTGTTAGTTTTTCCGCAATACAATTGGGGCTATCCAGCAGTTTTGAAAAATGCGATTGATTACTTAGGAAAAGAATGGCAAGGAAAGCCGGTTAGTTTAGTAACATTCGGTGGACATGGCGGCTTGCAAGCACAAATTGCAATGAAATTGGTCGTAACCGGCTTAAAGATGGCGGCGCTTCCTGTTGATTTACAAATTAACTTGATGCCGGATGATTCAACTGCGACTGCTGATCGGAAGTTGAATACTTATAATACGCAAGCAGCGTTATTAATGACTGCTTTTGAAAATGAGTTAAGCTAGTTTGTGATTAAAGTAGCAAATTATTGTAGGACATTAATATAAAATTGGTTCAATTTGTGAATATTATGACAAACATCGTGATATTGCAGCAGATTAGGCAAGATTATTATTACAAATTGGGCGATAATGAACAAAAAATCAAAATGTTTCTATTGCAAAAATAAAACGCTTGCATGATAATGGAATCGTATTCAAATGCCATGAGGAGGGTATTTTTAATGAATAGACAATTTGATTTCTTAATGCCAAGTGTGAACTTCTTTGGTCCTGGTGTTATTGCCAAGATTGGGGATCGTGCAAAGATGCTCAATATGCACAAACCATTGATTGTTACTACTGAAGGTTTATCCAAGATTGACAATGGTCCTGTAAAGCAAACCATTGCTTCATTGGAAAAGGCTGGCGTTGACTATGCCGTATTTACTGGCGCTGAACCTAACCCTAAGATCCGGAATGTTCAAGCTGGTAAAAAGATGTACCAAGATGAAAACTGTGACTCAATTATTACTGTTGGTGGGGGTTCTGCTCACGACTGTGGTAAGGGTATCGGTATTGTTTTAACTAACGGTGATGACATTTCCAAGCTTGCCGGAATTGAAACATTGAAGAATCCACTTCCACCATTGATGGCTGTTAACACTACTGCCGGAACTGGTTCTGAATTAACTCGTCACGCTGTTATTACTAACGAAAAGACTCATTTGAAGTTTGTTGTTGTTTCATGGCGTAACATTCCATTGGTATCATTCAACGATCCAATGTTGATGCTTGATATTCCAAAAGACATTACCGCTGCTACTGGTTGTGATGCTTTTGTTCAGGCTATTGAACCATACGTTTCTGTTGACCATAACCCAATTACTGATAGTCAATGTAAAGAAGCTATTCAATTAATTCAAACTGCTTTACCAGAAGTAGTTGCTAATGGTCACAATATTGAAGCACGGACTAAGATGGTTGAAGCTGAAATGCTTGCCGGAATGGCCTTCAATAATGCCAACTTAGGCTATGTTCACGCAATGGCTCACCAACTCGGTGGTCAATATGATGCTCCTCATGGTGTTTGCTGTGCCTTGCTCTTGACCACTGTTGAAGAATATAACTTAATCGCATGTCCAGAGCGGTTTGCTGAATTGGCTAAGGTAATGGGCTTTGACACTACTGGTCTTACCCTTTACGAAGCAGCACAAAAGTCAATTGACGGTATGCGTGAAATGTGCCGGCTTGTTGGTATTCCATCATCAATCAAGGAAATTGGTGCTAAGCCAGAAGACTTTGAAATGATGGCCAAGAATGCCCTCAAGGATGGTAATGCCTTCTCTAACCCACGTAAGGGTACTGTTGAAGATATTGTAAAGCTTTATCAAAAGGCTTACGATGGCATCTACTAATAATTAAATAAACACAAAGAGGCTGGAAATCAGCTCAGTCTCTTTACTGTTTTACGTATTAAACTGCCAGCCAACCTTACGGAGGTGGGACTATGAACTAGCCAAGCTAATTCTGTCCCCCTCTTTTTTTGTCTACTTTTAATTCTTAATATTTTGAATTTTTTTCACAAAGTTACTTGCAAGCGTATTCTTTTGAAACTATAATAAAAATTATTCTAAGAGAGAATAAGAGGAAAAGAGAAAATGATATATTTACTTGCTTTAATTCCAGCAATTGGTTGGGGTGCGATGCCATTAATTACTGGTAAAATTGGTGGTTCACCAGTTAATCAAATGTTTGGAATCGGTGCTGGAGCTTCAATTGTGGGAATTATTGCATATTTGATAACAAAACCAACCGTCAGTGTAACTGCTTTTTGGTTCTCGCTAGCGATCGGTTGTTTATGGACAATTGGACAGGTTGGTCAGTTCATCTCGTTTAAACATATGGGAGTTTCAAATACGATGCCCCTTTCTTCAGCATTTGTGTTAGTTATGACGTCGTTTGTCGGCATCTTTTTCTTTGATGAATGGCAAGGAGCCAGAGCATTAAGTATTGGGTTGACAGCGTGTGTAGTTGTAATTATTGGGGCTGTTTTAACCTCGATTTCGGACGGAACATCGGATAAAAAGGTTTCGACTAAGTGGGTATTATTTTTATTAGTAACAACAATTGGTTACTGTGCTTATTCGATTTTTCCTAAAATGCCACAGGTTGCTCATGAAAGTAGTCAGGGTATTTTCCTACCAGAAGTATTAGGAATTTTACTTGGTTCAGTAATTTATACTATTTGTTCGGGTAACGCTAAAGCATTTAAGCAAAAAGAACAATACTTAAATATTTTAGGAGGACTTTCATGGGGGATTGGTAACTTTGCCTATGTTTTTGTTGGTAAAGCTCTTGGAGTAGTGACTGCTTCAATTTTTGGTCAAATGAATGTTATTATTTCAACATTTGGTGGTATCCTACTTTTGCATGAAACCAAGACCAAGCGAGAAATGATATATACAGTAGTTGGAATTATCCTAATTGTAATTGGTAGTATTTTAACAGTAATTGCTAATTAATTATTGAAGATTTTAGGTAATATCAATAAATGAGAGAGGAAACGCGCAAAATCAGCTTTTTAACCGATTTTACGCGTTTTTTTAGTCTTATATTATTTCCCAGGTTATATTGTGCTATTTCTTATCAAGTAGATCAAACCTAATTTGTCCAAGTTGTAATTTTTCAGGTTGTTTAGCCCCGTGGAAAATCAGTTTAAATAATCGATTTTCAACGCCAGCCTTGAAAACAAGTTGTTTATCGCCAATATTAATTGTATAGGTGTCACCTTCACTTACTACTTCTGCCTGCAAGAGGGCTGACCATTGTTTAGCAGCCTCTTCTGGATCACTAACATTAAAGATTGCTTGCTTAACAAAAAGGTCACCTGCCGGATGGAATTTAATTAAGCCCTGTTTCTTGAGGTCTTCCCGGCGTTGATCATCGTTGTTGCCCCATTGAATAAAGAATGGTGCAGGTAAATGGTTAACAAGTTCATCATTGACATAGAAAATCTTCCATTGAATAAGTTTACCGGCAGGATCCACGCGCTTTCCATCAGTAATATCACCAACATTAAGCCCCAGACCCTCTAATCGCTGGTGAGTTTCTTCAATATTGTCAGTCCGAATGGCAATTGTTGTGATGCGCTGAATACCAGCAAAATAATCTTCAACGGCATCATGAATTGCTGAGTTATTTTCATATGGGAATGCCTTAGCTTTTTCCTTATTAGCGATGGTTAAGAGCTCAATGTAATTAAGGCCAAAATAATCTAGTGCATTTTTTGTTCCCCAATATTCGTGATGTCCACCAGGGGTAAAGGCTAAACCTTTAGAGTTGAAGTAATCAATTGCATCTTGAAGGTTAGTTACATCAACCATTGTATGATCCCAATTTAACGTTTCTGTCATTTTAATCACCCTTGTTCTGTTTGCCTAATTCCTTTGTTCGTTTAACAGCAGCAAGGACAGCATTTTCAATTCCCGCTGAAAAAGTGCTTTTATCTAGTTCATGCTGGGCGGTGATACCCACTCCGCCAGCAGAATTATTAATATCAAGTAATTCGGCAGGGTGTTTACCACTTTGTTCTACAAATGCAGCGGCTGCGCGTAGATTCTCAAGAGCAAGTTTGTTTGCTTGTTGGCGAGGCATTCCGGCAAGCACACCTGCGTTTGTAAAACTAATTAGAAAGTTATAGATATAGTTTGGTCCAGCCACGCCATATCCAGTAAATACATCTAGCAAGGATTCATCAATGTAATCGACTTTTCCAAAACTATTTAGAAAGTCTTCAATGACAGTTTGATTAGCTCGATTGTTTTTAACGACGCCGCTATAACCCATGGCAACATCAGTCAAGGTATTGGGGATGATCCGTGTAATTGCAAAAAGATCTTCCTGTGATGAAAGTTGTGCAACTGTTACGCCGGCAATAATTGAAAGCACGTCCTTTTGGTAGTGGTGGGCGACAAGTTCTTTCATGATCTCTTGCCAGTTATCTTGTGGACGCACTCCCAGAATAACAAGATCAGCATTCTCAACAGCCGTCCAATCAGGTTGTTGACTTGCTTGAATATGATAAGTATCAGTCAAATAATTAACTCGATCGCTCGAAATATCTGTTATCCCAGTTGTTTCAGGAGTAATTACTTTTTTCTTCAGTGCAGCCCGCAGCATTGCTTCCACCATTTGACCACCACCAAATGAGTAAATCTTAAGTGTCATTGAAACATCATCCTTTCTATATGTACCTAACCTAATCGTAGCGTATTTCAAACCGAGACGCTAATTTAAACACTTCTTTCAAAAAAATAAATTCACAAATTGGTCTACTTGAAATTAAATTAACAAGAAAGCGTTTGCTGTATAATAAAATTGTTAGTTATAAATATAATAAAAGGGCTTTTGTTTGTTAAAAAACAAACTTTTCAATATGAGGTAATTGGATTTTGATGGAGTAATATTAGTTGAATTGGTCTATGAAATAGTTGTAAAATGTAAGCGTTTATTTAAGGAGGAACCATAATGGCATATCAAAGTATCAATCCATTTACGAACCAAGTAGAAAAAACGTTTGAAAATACAACTGATGAAGAATTAGAACAAACATTGACTACGGCGCATCAATTATATTTAGATTGGCGGAAGTATAATGACCTTGAAGAACGGAAACGTCAAATTTTAAAGTTAGGTCAAATATTACGTGAACGGCGTGTTGAATATGCAACAGTTATGAGTAAGGAAATGGGAAAACTAATTAGCGAAGCAGAAGGCGAAGTTGATCTTTGTGCTTCTTTCTGTGATTATTATGCAGCCCATGCAGATGAATTTATGCAACCAAAAATCATTGCGACAACGAGTGGCCGCGCCAAAGTTTTGAAGCAATCATTAGGAATTTTAGTTGCGGTTGAACCTTGGAATTTCCCATTTTATCAAATTGCCCGGGTATTTATTCCCAACTTTATTGCAGGAAACCCCATGATTTTGAAGGATGCATCGAATTGTCCAGCATCAGCCCAAGCGTTTGCCGATACCGTTAAGGAAGCTGGTGCGCCAGCTAGCAGTTTAACTAATTTATTCCTTTCGTATGACCAAGTAAATAAGGCGATTGCTGATAAGCGGGTAGCCGGTGTTTGTCTTACTGGTTCTGAACGTGGTGGTGCAACCGTTGCTAAAGAGGCTGGTGCTAATTTGAAGAAGAGCACTTTGGAACTTGGTGGTAATGATGCCTTTATTATCTTAGACGATGCAGATTGGGACCTTGTCGAAAAAGTTGCCCCGGCAGCCCGCCTGTATAATGCCGGACAAGTATGTACATCATCAAAACGTTTTATTGTACTTGAAAAGGATTATGATCGTTTCTTAAAGATGATGAAAGATGCGTTCTCGAAAGTTAAAATGGGTGATCCGCTTGATCCATTGACAACTCTTGCTCCACTATCTTCTAAGAAGGCTAAGGAGAAGCTTCAAAAACAAGTAGATACAGCTGTAGAAAATGGAGCCAAAGTTTACTATGGTAATAAGCTGGTAGATATGGAAGGACAATTCTTTATGCCAACGATCTTAACTGATATTACTCCAGATAACCCAATATTTGATACGGAAATGTTTGGGCCAGTAGCTTCAGTTTATAAGGTTAGTTCCGAAGAGGAAGCAATCGAATTGGCTAATAATTCAAGCTATGGGTTAGGAAACACTATCTTTAGCAATGATTCCGAACATGCAGAGCGAGTAGCAGCAAAGATCGAAACTGGAATGAGTTGGATTAATGCAGGCTGGGCTTCATTACCAGAATTACCATTTGGTGGTGTTAAGAATTCAGGTTATGGTCGTGAACTCAGTAGTTACGGAATTGATGAATTTACTAACAAACATCTAATTTACGAAGCACGACAATAAAAATTAATTAAACGACGCAAATAAAGGGATCGCAAGTTTGGATTGCGGTCCCTTTAGTATTACCTGGGAAATTATTGAATTCTTTTCAATACAATCTTGCAATATTGTCTTACTGCTTATATACTTAGTTACATAAGTGATTAACTACAAAATTGCTATTTGGAGGAATATTCATATGACTGCGAAAAGAAACAGCCATCATAAATCTCGATTACGACAATTATTTGCAACACGTCGACGTCGATGGATTGGCATCGGTGGCCTAATTGTAATTATAATTTTTGTATTAGTTTCAATTCGACATGCAAGTGAGGAAAAAGCAACAGAAAAAAATGAATATAATATTCTACGGGTTACTGAGCAATCAGATTTTAATCTGACAGGAAAGATTGAACCAGTCCAGATGCAAACATTAACCTTGCCATCTGGTAACCTGCAAAATCTTAATGTGAAAAACGGAGATCACGTTGCGCAAGGAGAAGCGCTCTTAACCATGCATAATGATAGTACACAAGATAGTGTTACTGAACTGCAGGGAGATCTTAGTAAAAGTCAACGAACGATGAATGTCCAACAACAGACGATTAATAATTTACGCCAACAGTTGAATGGGATGGGGCAAGGTGATGAAGGGTACAATGACCTGCGCAATCAGCTTACCGAAGCGCAAAATGCATATGCAGACGCACAAGCAAGTGTTGCTGCCACTCAACAACAGCTTAGCACCGCTTCAAGCAAGGTTAATCAAACATTAACAGCACCTTTTGCTGGTTATGTTACGGTTGACCAATCAAAGCAAAATGCTCCTGTAATTACTCTTTACTCAGATACGCTTCAATTTGTCGGTCAAGTTTCGGAATATGATTATAGTAAACTTCATCAAAGTGCTGATCTAAAGGTAAAGGCCTTAGCAACAAACCGAACTGCTAATACTCAGGTAAGTTATCTTTCAACAATTCCAACTAAAAATAGTGGAAATAATACCAAATATGAAGTAACTGCTAATGTTAGTGCTAATAAATTTATGGCGGGGCAAACAGCAAAAGCTTCTATTAAACAAGATGGAGTTCAAATTCCCAAATCGGCAGTTCGTCATGGGAAGGTATTTGTTGTTGATTCAGACAATCGAGTTCGCGAGACAGATGTTAGTGGCCGGGCAGTCAACAGCTCTTATGTTGTGACAGACGGTGTTGATGCTGGTGATCGGATTGTGACTAACCCTAACAGTAAGTTGAAAAATAATGCAAAGGTTGATTAATATGATCAAGCTAAAGAACATTAATAAATATTACCGTCAAGGTAGCCAACGTTTTCATGTTCTCCATGATATTAATGTTGACATTGAGCAAGGAGAATTAGTAGCAATTATCGGTGAATCTGGGTCAGGAAAATCAACCTTGATTAATATTGTAGGCTTTCTTGATGATGATTTTGAGGGAACATACTTCTACCAAAATCACCCAATCCATGATTATTCGCGAAAGCAATTTTCAAATTTACGAAATCAAAATGTCGGTTTCGTTTTTCAAAATTTCAAACTGCTACGTGGATCAACCGTTGCAGATAATGTTGGATTACCCTTGCTATATGCAGGAAAACGACGTCGTGAAATTGGCGAACGTGTTTCTGAAGTCTTAGAGCAAGTTGGTTTAGCCGGATATGAAAGTCAATTTCCTAAAAATATGTCTGGTGGACAACAACAAAGAGTATCTATTGCCCGGGCAATATCAACGAACCCGAAATTTTTAATTGCTGACGAACCAACGGGAGCACTCGATACAGAAACAAGTCAAGAAATTATGAATCTTTTTAAGCGATTGAATCATGAAGAAGGAACAACGATTATTATGGTTACCCATGATCCCCATGTCGCTGAACAATGTGACCGAGTAATTAAAATTATTGATGGTCGAATTGTAAGTGACAGTAAAGGCGGTGAATATCATGCAGACAATTGAGTTGATCAAATCAGCTATCCAGTCATTAAAGGCGAATAAAAAGCGGAGTTTCCTAACGATTATCGGAATTATGATTGGTATTGCTGCAGTTATTGCTATCCTTGGAATTGGGGACGGGATTACGAAAACGATGTATGATAAGTTCGGTAATAATGCTAAGCAAGGCCAGCAAACAACCGAAATCGTCTATAATCCTGATAATGTTAATTCGACTGTCAATGGATTCACGCAGGAACAAGTTGCTGATATTAATACTCAATTTGGTGGTGAAATTAAAAAGGCTGAGATTGAGCAGGAATCAGATAATCTTTCAACACATGCAGATATTGGTGATGCGACTAAATCAGTGACATTAAGCTTATTAAAGGAACCAACCCATACGGTAAAACTGATTGCGGGTCACAACTTTGGTAAACGAACTTTTGAACTAGGGGAAGCTAATGTCCTAATGAGTGAAAAAGTAGCTAAACGGCAGTATGGTTCAGCACAAAATGCGCTTGGCACAACTGTAACAATTAATAATGTCACTTATAAAGTTACGGGAGTATATAAGACACAGGCACAATTCACTGATGATGGGAACCAAAACTCATACGGAGTTGATTTATTATTACCGAAGAAAGTTTACTATCAAGGAGATAGTGCTAAAGAAGGAAATACGCTTAAATTAACCTTTAGCCAGGGTGTAAATGCCAGTGCTATTTCCCGCAGAGTCGCAAAGTACTTAAAAAATAATAGTTCAGCAGCGACTCAAGGAACCTATCAGTACCTAGACATGGAAAAAGCCCTTAAGCAATTCTCTTCTCAAATGAGTATTATTACTACTTTCATTAGTTTTATTGCGGCGATTTCTCTTTTCATTGCCGGAATTGGGGTAATGAACATGATGTATATTTCAGTTTCTGAGCGGACGCAAGAAATCGGAATTCGCTTAGCTGTGGGGGCCACACCATTTAACATTATGATGCAATTCTTAGTGGAAACAGTAATTCTTACCATGACAGGTGGATTATTAGGCTTTTTAGGCGGCGCAGGATTGGCGCACTTACTAGCACCACTTTTATCAAGTGCGATTGGTGGTGGCGGCATTCATATTCACGCCCATATTTCACTTAATGCTTTCTTGTTGGCATTTGGAACATCGGCAGCTGTTGGTTTGATTTTTGGGATCTTGCCGGCACGCCAAGCAGCTAATAAGAATTTGATCGATATCTTGAGATAAAAAAATCCTCAGTTTTTTGCTAAGGATTTTTTACGAATTCTGCAGAAAACACTACGAATTCTGCAAAATGTAAAAAATATCAAATTATCGAGTATGATAAAAAGATAAATTAAAGTGAAATATTAGGAGATAGGAAAAGATGAGTAAAAATAGGGGGAAATTAACGGTTATTTCATTGCTAGTTGTAATTATTGTGGTATGTTGAGGATACATGTTACTACACCCATCTTCATCAAAGAAGGTTCCTAGTGAAAAGGCTACTAAGACAGAGACAATTACAAGTAGTTCATCTAAAAAACATAAAGCAGCCAAAGAAGATAGTCCAGATAAAGTTAAAGATGATGATCCTGATGATTCGTCTTCAGTAGCTGATACTAATGATAGTGAGGCAACTTCTGCATCTGCCGCAGTAAGCAGTGGTAATCAAACAGCCCAACCTGCACAAAGTCAAAATACAACCCAAGCAACGGCGGTAAGTAATTCTGGTCAAATTCCTAGTCCTAAAGCTACTACGAATAATTACAAGGGAAATCGCAGTGTCGCCAACACAAACAACCGGCGGACAGGAAGCCGAAAGACAACCCAAGCTGTATTAACTCAACAACCTGTAACAGTGGAAGATGGGATGAACTTTAGCTACCGGGCTGCGCAAAAAGCTGGCGTGATTGATAATAATACATCTGTTGAAGAGTTTTACAAAAATGCCAAGGAAGGTAATGGCTCTGTAACCTACAAAGGTCAAACTATTTACTACAAAGCTAAGGGTAATAATCAATATCAAGTTACAACCGCTAAATAGTTTGATTACTAAAAAAGTGTCCGGCATTTTGTCCAGACACTTTTTTAGTAAAAATACTATGAAAAATGTAAAATATACTAATTGTTTGCGCTTTAGTATATAATGAATATGTTTATTAAGTGATCATTCAGTATAGAAATATACTTAAAGGTTTGGATGTTATTGGAGTACTTTTATGCAAAAACTATCTATTAAACAACTAATAATAATTACATTGTGCTTATTAGTGCTGGTGGTTGGCTGCATGACTATTCACCAGCGTCGTCATTTTAATAAGAACGTTAAGATCGATAATGTGGCAGTTGGTGGATTGACTGCTAAGCAAGCATTAAAGAAGTTACAAGATAATCCACAATCGCCAAAAATTTATGTTAACAATGAATTAGTATTTAAGGATAAGCAATCAGTAGCAAAGTTTAGTAGTGCTGACAAACAAAAAATTAAAAATGCATTACATAGTCAGTATACTTTCTTCCCATCATCTAAGGCAAAGAACATTGCGATTAAGCCTCAAAATGTTAATCAAGATGAAGTATCAAAGATTGATCAAGCAGTCAGTCAAAAGGTAACAGAACTAAATAATGGTCGAAAAGCTCCTGTTGATGCTTACGCGGTATACGAAAATGGCCGAGTACAAGTAAAACCAGCAGTTGGTGGTACTCAATACAGTTTAGATGGTTTGCATAATAAAGTTGAAAATGAAATTGCTGGGGGAACAGTTCATCTGAAGCCAAAATATACGACTCCACTTTCTGCAAATAGTAAAACTGTTCAGAATGAAAAAGCAAAGCTCGAAGAATTATCAAAACGAACTGTAACATACCAAGTCCAAAACAAAAAATATCAATTAAATTGTGGTGAGATTATTACCAGAGCAACCTATCAAAACGGAAAATACCACTTTGACACTGGAGCAGCTGATTCAAAGATTAATGAAATTAATAATACCCAAGCAACTCTTGGCAAATCATTTGAATTCAAAACCCATGATGGATCAGTGATCAAAACAACAGATGCTGGCTCATATGGGTGGAAAATCAGTAAGAAACAAGCTGGAAAGACTCTTACGAATGCATTGGTTGCAAATAAGCAAACAGTAAACGCCAAAAATGATATCTATGGTAAAGGATATAATCAACAAGGAACTGGGTATAATACTACAAGCAACAATGGTATAGGGGACACTTACGCCGAAGTTTCACTAGCCGACCAACATGCCTGGTTTTATAAAGATGGTAAGTGTGTTCTTAGTACTGATATTGTTAGTGGGACGAATAATAAGGATAATGAAACTCCTAAGGGTGTCTGGTATATCATGTACCAGCAAACACCGTCTGTCCTTCGAGGCCTTAACGATGATGGTTCGAAATATGCAAGTAAGGTCCAATATTGGTCACCATTTACTGATAGTGGATGTGGATTTCATGATGCAAGCTGGCGTCATGACTGGTCAAAACAGGCTTATCTTGCTAAAGGTGGTGGATCGCATGGATGTATCAACATGCATCCAGATGTTGCTGGTCAAGCCTTTCATGACTTACAGAAAAATGAGCCTGTAATTATCTACTAAAGGAGAATTTATTATGCGCCCAAGTGCTGAACGCTCAATAATGATTGCGGTTATTTGTTTCATATTAACAATTATTATTTCATTCGCCATGTCTGAGGGATGGATAAAGTAGGGATTTAACGATGGATTTAGAAAAGAAGAAAAATTTGGTAATTATTAATCTATTTTATGTAGGATTAATTTTGATTTACTGTATTTTACATGCAGGACCACTGAATTTAATGGTGTTTTTGGGTATGTTAGTGGTTGCAAATTTAATGGGGATGTTAATTAAATAATGGTTTAGAAAATGATTGATTTAACTTTACCACAAGCATTCGTTTCGGGCTTTTTAAATGTTTTTGAACTAATTATTATTTATAGACTAGTGACGGGTTATTTGAACAGGAAAATTATTTTAGTTGATTTCCTTGCAAGCTTAGTTATTATTTGCGTTCCTGTTCTAGAAGGTTCATTAGAGTTTCCATTAATAATGATATATTTATGGCTGTTTGATAGGAAACATGATCGTCAGCAAATTATATATAATAAACCCGTGGTGCTAGTTAATTTTTTCCTAGAGGAAAATGTCTAAACATGTTGGTAAATTAACAAAAAAATCTTATTTTTATGGTCTTAAAATTCATGTGATCGTTACTAAGACTGGCTTTCCGATTACTTACTCAATCACGAATCCAGGTGTCCATGACGTGAAAGTGTTAGAGACTTTATCGGAAGAAGCGAATCTTCCCAATATCCTAGGGGACAAAGGATATATTAGCCATAAAATCCATGAAAAGCTTGCCCTTAAGGGCATTACTATATCCGTTCCGCCACGTAAAAACATGGATAAATCAGAAAAACTAGACCATAGCTTACTTGGAAAACAAAGAAAAATTAGGTTGTCAAAATTTCAACTCACATTCTGTTAAAGGGCTAGAGAGTAGATTTGAAAGCATATTGCTGGCTTACAGTGTTCTATTAAGTCGAGCACAACGACGTTTTGAAGGAACTTTGAGATATTCTTTAGGATATTAAAATTAACTAGCACCACGGGTGATTTATAGTATACTATGTCAAAAGGAGGAGTTAGGTGAACAATCAAATCACACTAGCATATTTAGATCATGATGATCTAGATGCTTTACAAGTTGTAAGTGTTGTCAGTTTTTATGAATCGTTTATCGATGGCGCAGATCCACTTGATATGCAAGAATATTTACAGACACAATTGACAACTGAAATATTGGCAGTAGAATTGGCACAGTCAACCAGTAAATTTATTGGTATTAAGGATCATCAAATACTCATTGGTTATATGAAAGTCAATGATGAAAAAGATGCTATAGAGATTCAACGGCTCTATCTGCTCAAAGATTATCAAAACAAAGGGTTAGGGCAACGGTTACTCGATGAAGCGAATCGTTATGCTAAAACGAAACAAAAACGTTATTTACGTTTGGCTGTTTATGAAAAAAATCATGCAGCTATTCGTTTTTATGAACGTTATGGATTTAAAAAAATCGGGATCAAACATTTTCTTTTAGGAAAACAAGATCGTATTTGTCCGATTTTAGAAAAAGAAATCTAAAAAAACGTCCTCACTTTTGATGCTGAGGACGTTTTTTAGACTGGTAGTGGAACCATAATTCGCTTTCTTTTTTGATAAAACGCTAATTCCGTCACACCTTTTGCTTTGGTGGCTAACTTCATTCTATAATCCACCATTTTAGATATTCCGGATGCAAGCGATGTTTATGAAAAAAAGTATCTGTATTTTTTTTACAGTTATTGGGATCTTTGCTACTATCAAGATTTTATTTAAAAAGTAAATGGCTGGGAAGAATTTTTTCTCCTCAGCCATTTTTTCAACTAATCAACTTTTACAAATCCATCTTGAACAAATTTCGTTCCGTAGGTCAGAGTGTTTTCCACGGGACACTTTGCGGCAACGTCAGCGAGGAACTTCTTGATGTCTTCATCAGACTCGCTGCTGCGAAGATGTGGTTGGTAACGGATCTCAGTAAACTTACGAACATTCTTACCATCAGCAACGTCTTCACGGCCAAGGTCACCTTCGATTGTTACCCAAAAAGCTCGTAAGTCAAAGTTACGTTTTTTAGCTAATGCCTGAGCAGTAATTGCTTGGCAGGCACCAAATGACGCAAGGAGAATTTCTACTGGATTCATCCCCGTATTTGTACTTTCAGGTTCATCAAAGGTAATTTCAAAACCACGGGTACCTGCTGAAACTTGCATCCCCGTTGTTGTCTTAGTTGCTGTTACTTTATATTTACTCATAACCGTGCCCTCCTTTAATACCCATAGTGTAATCGAGACGATACTTTTGGTCAATGAGGGTGCTCAATTATAAGGTGATTTCATGTGATGATTTTTCGCCATTAAGGATTGCCATCACATCATCAAGTGAAATATCCACCATATTTTTGACCGCTAAATTAGTAAAGAAGGCAATGTGAGGCGTAAGAATAACATTATCCATTTCGTGTAATTCTTTAACAAGGGGCTGATCATCAAGCCCTTGTTCTCGACGATTTGTGGCCGCCACCGTTTCTTCACCTTCAAAAGTATCAAGGGCGGCAGCTGCAATTGTTCCCTTTTTTAGGGCGGCAACTAAATCAGCTGTATTAACGACTGGACCACGACTAGCATTGACTAAACCGGCAGTTGGTTTCATCATTTCAAAGTCGTTAGCAGTCAATAAATCTTTAGAAGTTGGATTTAAATCGACGTGGAGACTAACAACATCGGCTTGCTTTAGTAATTCTTCTTTAGAAACGAACTGGACAATTCCATCGAGGTCAGTGCGCGGATTCGTGTCATAACCAAGAACAGTGGCACCTAATGCATGAAGAAGCTTTGCCAGGGTTCCGCCAATGCGTCCAACACCAATAATTCCAATCGTGGCAGTATGAATTTCCGTTGATTGTTCATCACTAAACCAGCGGAAGTCATTTTCGGCGACTTGGTGGTCAAAGCGGTAAGTTTTCCGAAGCAACCGGAAAATCTGCATTAATGCAAACTCGGCGACACTCCGCGGTGAATATGCTGGTACATTGGTCACGACTAGGTCATTTTCATTAGCCTTTTTAATATCGACCATGTCAAATCCAGCTGTCCGCGTTGCAATCTGTTTGAGCCCATTGGTATGGAGCTTTTCATAAATATCAGCCGGAACTTTACTACGTTGCTGAATCACGAGTCCATCAACATCGGCAGTTAATTCAACAGCATCGTCAATCAATTTCGGCGTTGTGATGATTTCGATATTATGTTCTTTTGCGTATTCGTTAATGGCGATTTGTTCATCGTCCCGCACACTAGTCATTAAGATTTTTGTCATGTTAATCCTCCTTATTAATGAAGGCTGCAATGTTATCAAGAGCTCTGGTTAGATTTTCCATACTGGTGGCGTAACTGATTCGGACGTAACCTTGACCGCCAGCACCGAAGAAGGAACCAGGAATTACAGCAACTTTTCCTTCATTGGCAAGATCTGTCGCAAATTTAAGGTCATCATTACCATATTGTTCAGGAATCTTGGCAAATACGTAGAAGGCTCCTTGAGGATTAATCAGCTCGAACCCTAATTTTTGGAGGTTATTAACAACAAAATCTCGTCGTTGCTCATAGGCATCTTTCATTTCTTGAGTAGCTGTTTTTCCTTCGTTAGTACCAAATGCGGCTACTGCAGCGGCCATTGCTGGATTAGAAGCAGCGGTTACTAACATCGCGTGAATGGCACTGACTGATTTCATCAATTCTTGCGGCCCAGCGATAAAACCAATGCGGTACCCAGTCATTGCATGTGACTTTGAGGCACCATTTAAAATTAGCGTTTGTTCGGGGATGTAATTAGCGATTGAAGTATGAGTAGCTCCGTAAACAAGTTCCGAGTAAATTTCATCTGCAATTACAATCAGGTTAGTTGATTTAACCGTATCGGCTAATACTTTAATTTGATCTTGGGTGTAAGTAACACCAGTTGGGTTGGAGGGGTAGTTAAGAACTAGTCCCTTTGCGTTAGGATGTTCTTCTAGGACGCTTTGGAGTCTTGCGGGTGTGAGAATAAAATCATCGCTGCTTGTATCAACTTCAATCGGAATCCCACCAAGAATCTTTGTGACAGCCATGTAGAAGGGGAAAGTTGGGGTTGGAATGATAATTTCGTCGCCAGGATTAATAATGGTAGAAAGAGAAGCGAAAATTCCCTCTGTTGCACCAACTGTAACCGCAATTTCGTTTTCTGGATCGTATTCTAGCTGGTAACGATCTTGCATAAAATGAGCGATGGCTTGGCGTAGTGCTAAGGTTCCACTTCCTGGAGCATAGTGTGAATCATTGGCATTGATGCTATCGATTGCGGCCTGCTTCATCGCGGCTGGTACATTAAAGTCTGGTTCACCTAATGTTAGTTTAATGATGCCAGGGATTGAGCTTACCTGATAATCAAATTCGCGGATTCCACCAGGAGTGAGTTTAGTGAAATTATTGTTAAGACGATTAAGGATTTCTTTTTTAGTAGCTGGCATGATAAATTCCTCCTATATAGTATGTAGATTTAGAAATAAAAGAAGCCCTGAATGCTATAGGAATAACATCCAAGGCTTCTTGATCAGATTGGAATGAGTATAAAAGAGGCTCTCGGATGTTTGGGGGTCATCCGGGAACATCACAATGACAAAATCACTGCTGGTTAGCGGACGGTAATTGCGCTAAACCAGAAGACATACGCTTGATTCAAGTGAATTGTCGCAGTGATCATCATTGTGTCCTCCTTTTGATTAACTGATTACTAATAATTCTAATCATTTTTTAATTTTTGTCAAGCGTTGATTGAGAAAAACTATTAATTACAAAAATATTTATTGGTTACAAATGTAAATATAACAAAGTTTGAAAATGTTTGTGATTATTAGTTCGCCTTTAGTTTGATATTAAAATTATATTATACAATTTTTTTTATTTTTTTGTGTCTTTTTTGTTGTCTTACTCCACAAATGTGATATAATATTAATCGTAAAGGAAGTGAGTAGCAATGCGGATCGACATCAAACATTATTTGGAAGTTAACCACTTGACCATTTATCAAGTTTCCAAGCGTTCCGGTTACGGCTACACGACTTTACACAAATCGTTTAACAAACCACAGTCTAGTTCGACCTCGCTTAACCTGCGTGATCTTGATGCCTTGGCTCGTGCTCAGGACAAGAGCATGTGGAAGGTCCTTAAAGAACTAGAAGAGCATTACCTCGAATGAGATTGTGGCTTTGCTGTAGCCACAGGAAGTTAAATGCGTTAACTTTTAACTTCTAGAATACTTAGACTACGAAACTTAGAAAACAAAATAGTATATTTAATTGAGGAGGAATTGCATATGGCTCAAAACCCAATGAATCCATTTGACAACGACATGAATGACATCTTCAATCAATTAATGGGTGGCATGAATGGTTTCAATTCTGATAATCGGCGTTACCTAATCAATGGTCGTGAAGTGACACCAGAAGAATTTGCTGAATATCGTAGAACTGGTCAATTGCCAGGCGGTGCAAATCCTCAACAAGGTGGGCAACCTGGCCCTCAACCTAACGCAGGTAAGGACAGTATCTTACACAAGTTAGGTCGAAACTTAACTCAAGAAGCTCGTGAACATGAACTTGACCCTGTTATTGGTCGGAACAAGGAAATCCAAGAAACAGCTGAAATTTTAAGCCGGCGGACAAAGAACAACCCTGTATTAGTTGGGGACGCTGGTGTTGGTAAGACTGCTGTTGTTGAAGGATTAGCACAAGCAATTGTTTCCGGCGATGTACCAGCTGCTATCAAGGACAAGGAAATTATCAGTATCGATATTTCTGGTCTTGAAGCAGGTACCCAATACCGTGGTAGCTTTGAAGAAAACATGCAAAAGTTGGTTGATGAAGTCAAGAAGGCTGGAAACATCATCCTCTTCTTTGATGAAATTCACCAAATTATCGGTGCCGGTTCAACTGGTGATTCTAGTGGTTCTAAGGGTATGTCTGACATTATTAAGCCAGCATTATCCCGTGGTGAACTAACAGTTATCGGTGCAACTACTCAAGATGAATACCGGAACACTATTATGAAGGATGCTGCATTAGCACGGCGGTTCAATGCTGTTACTGTTAATGCTCCAAGCAAGGCTGATACTGTAGCTATTCTTAAAGGTATCCGTGACTTGTACGAACGTCACCACAATGTAAAGTTACCAGATGACGTTCTCCAAGCTGCTGTTGATTACTCTGTTCAATACATGCCACAACGTGCATTACCTGACAAGGCTATCGACTTAATCGATATGACTGCTGCTCACTTAGCAGCAAAGCATCCTGCACGTGATGCTAAGGCAATTGAAAAAGATATCGAAGCAGAAGAAAAGAAGCAAAAAGCTGCTGCTAAGAAAGAAGATTACAAGGCTGCTCAAGATGCCAAGGAAAAGATTGCTGACTTGAAGAAGCAATTGAGCGAAAACTCTAAATCTGAAAAGGTTACTGCTACTCCAGAAGATGTTGCTAAGGCTGTAGAACAAATTACTGGAATTCCAGTTTCAAAGATTGGTGCTAGTGACGTTGAACGTCTAAAGGACATGGACAAGCGGCTTGAAGGCAAGGTTATTGGCCAAGACAAAGCTGTTGAAGCAGTTGCTCGTGCTATTCGTCGTAACCGTGCTGGATTTGACGAAGGCGATTCACCAATTGGTAGTTTCCTCTTTGTTGGACCTACTGGTGTTGGTAAGACTGAACTTGCTAAGCAATTAGCCCTTGATATGTTTGGCAGCAAAGACGATATTATTCGGTTAGATATGTCTGAATACTCTGACCGGACAGCTGTATCTAAGATGATCGGTGCTACTGCTGGTTATGTTGGTTATGAAGACAACGGTAATACCTTGACTGAAAAGGTTCGTCGTCACCCTTATTCAATTATTCTTCTTGATGAAATTGAAAAGGCTAACCCACAAGTTATCACCCTCTTGCTTCAAGTACTTGATGATGGTCGCTTAACTGATGGACAAGGTAACACTATTGACTTTAAGAATACTGTTATCATTGCTACATCAAACGCCGGCTACTCCAACGATGCTCCAGTTAAGATGGGTCGGAACGAAGATGAAGAAGACTTAATTAAGAAGTTGACTGCTTACTTCCGTCCTGAATTCTTGAACCGGTTCAACGCCATTGTTGAATTCCACAGTTTGACTAAGGAAGACTTGAAGCAAATCGTTGACTTAATGCTTGCTGAAGTTAACCGGACATTAGCTAAGAAGGGAATGCATGTTAAGGTTACTGATGCTGCAAAGCAATACCTTATTGATGAAGGTTACGATGAAGCCATGGGTGCTCGTCCTCTTCGTCGGGTTATCGAACGTGAAATCCGTGATAAGGTAACTGATTACTACCTTGACCACCTCGATGCAAAGAACCTTGTTGCTGAAATGAAGGATGGCCAACTTGTAATTGTTGACGCTAAGGACGCCTCAAAAGACGATAGTAAAGAATATACCTCACCATCTGAAAAAAAGGATGAAGAAAAAAACGATAAGAAGGAAGAAGACAAGAAGTCTGACGAAGATAAGAAAGACGAAAAGTAATTTTCCTTTAATGTAGAAAAAGACATAGGATGACTCTGAAATGAGTTAACCTATGTCTCTTTTTGCTTTAAATAATAAACATTATTAATGATCTAGGCAATCACTATGGAGGCTAAAAACTAATTAGGATAGTTGAAAATTGATGGTAAGATCTGATTTTATGCATAAAATTATTGGGATTAAGGAGACTCTCTTTTAAAACGAATTGCCTAAAAATATCGAAAAAATAGACAAAAATAAGTGAAAAAATAGTCTATTTTGGTGATTGGCTTATCAATCCATTTATTCAGACGACAAATATATTAGCAAATTATGATTAGTTAAATAATCAATAGACCACAAGTGCTATTATATCAACGTTTGTTCGAATTACCAGCTGTTAAATAAGGGCTGAATAGTGATTGTTTATTACCCCACTTTATCTGTATCATTCTTTCACAGTTGTCTCTAAATAAGACATTTGGGCAAAAATGAAACGGTAATAATTTGTGGATTTTAGTGTAAAGATAAATTCGTTTAGTAACTTATAATTATCGCAGGAACAGATTTGAAAAAATTTAAATTTTTTACGGGCTTTTTCAAATAGTTTTAAACAACAAAAATGAAATGTTGATACATACTATTTGCTAATTGCTTGATTAGCCATTAAATATTGATATAAAGGCATTTCAACCATAGTTGCAAAAATATTCGTTTGATTTTCGTTTGATTAATGAATGGCTATTTCGCTAATAAGTAAAGCAACTTAACGGGTGAATAGTTAAAATGCAAAATGATCTTTTCGGAAATTGCCTCTCTTGTAATCCCTCAAAACCTTGATATAGTAGGAACTGTTAAGTCATTAAGCAATAAACCTTGCATGAATAATTTATTTTCTTTTGAATATTTTTTCATAAACGGGGGTTTATTAAAATGAGAAATTCGAATACAAATAATTGGCGTTCAACTGCTCTGATTGCGGGGGCAATCTTGACAGCAGGTGTCGTTACCACCACTTCAACGACAGATGTACACGCTGATAATAGTCAAAACAATGCACAAGTAAGTAATGACCAAGTTACTTACGACCAAGTTCGAGCAACTGCTGATCAGCAACTTGCACAATTGCAATCAGCTAATGATAGTAAAAAAGCTCAACAAGCTACGGCCAACGAGCAATCAAATGCTGCGGATCTTGCACAAACCAACGCACAAATTGATCAATTAAAAGCTAGTCATGCTGCTCTAGAACAAGAACAAGCCGGTGCTATTGCACAAGCACAAGCTTCTACTGCTGCTTCTATTGAAGCACAAACTTCAGCTGCTAATGCTGAATACCAACAGCAAATTAACACACAACAACAAAACGAAGCCACTCAACGTGCAGCAAATGATCAACAGTACGCACAAGCTGTTAGTCAAGCCGCTGAAAATCAACAAGCTGTTGCTGATATCGATGCACAATATCAAAAGGCTTTAAGTGATGCCGCTAATACGCAGACAAGCCAAGCACAGGCTGCTGCCAATAATTACAACTCAGCTGTTGCTAAGGAAAATGATACTTACCAAGGTAAGCTATCTGCTCAACAAGCAACTAATGCAGAAAATATTAAAAATGCTGAAGCATCTCTTGCATCCGCAACTGCTAATGCTAACAAGCCATATGAAGTCGCAACTACTAATGATGTTGCCGTTACTGGTCGAGTTGCTAAACCACAAACAGATGTTAAAGTTCCTGCTTATGTAACAAAATATGGAATTCATCTAGAAGTTCGTGGTTATAATGGTGCTATTCCTGTATCTGATTATACTTATCCTGAATTTGCTAATACTTACTATGGTGAATACCCTGATAGTACTGTAATCACAAACAAGGCTGCTGAATCAACTCCACATGATATTTCAGAAATGCCATTAAACTTCCAACCAGGTCTATTAAGCTATGATGCTAAAAATGACCATTCAGAAAAAGTTTCTGCTGATGGTTTAACGGCTGACCAAGTTCAAGTATTACGGGCATTAGCTCTTTCATGGGAAAATGGTTTCCGTAACAATGTTTTCCAAAACTACCGTGAATTTTACAATGTGGTTAATAAGAATGATGGTTTTGTAAACGTTGCTCCAGTTAATTTAGTAAGTACTGACTTTACTGATAACATTGCAAATCAAGTTGTTGCTAACCGGACAAAGTACAATATTGATAATAATAACCATACTGTTATCAGCAGTGGAATGCCTGCCGAAGCAACTTATACTAGCGTTATTAATGATGCAACCAAGAACTTGAAAAAGAATTTAACAAGTGAATTCAATGGTAAGACAGTTTACACTGACGTTAACGAAAACTTAACTACTACGCAAGCTGGAACGCCAACCCTTCTTAATTACGCTATTAATCTCTACAACTCAATGCAGGGTATGTACTATGGTGAATTAGTAAACCCAACACACATCGGTGGACATGCAGTTAACCTTCTTTGTGCTGGTGTTCGAACTGTGGGAATTGGTTTCCAAAAGTTGACTGATGAAATGACTGCTAAGAATGGATCAGGTGTTTCTGATCGCAAGAACCCATCATATGCTGTAACGTTTGATCATGTCGGATTTAACATTGATCATGATGCTAACTTAACTAAAGAAGTTCAAAACCGTAATGTATGGGGTACTTCAACTGTTGATGCGCAATTAAATACTATTAAGACTGCTCAATATCACGTTAATAAGGTGCCAGGCACAAAGACAGTTACGCCAACTGCTACTGATGTGCAAAAAGCTACTGCTAGCGAACAACAAAAATTAGCTGATGTTAAGGCACAAGCACAACAATCCCTTGATGCGTTAGCTAGTGCCCACCAGGCTAGCTTAAATAAGCTTGCACAACAATATAATGATGCGAAGGCTCAAGTAAAGGCTAACTATGATGTTGCAGTTACTAAGGCAGCTAGTGTTCGTGACGCTGCCCTTAAGGCTACTGGAGTTGTTGATCTTCAAGCTTACAAAGCTCAATTAGACAGTGCCTACCAAAACTTAGTAAAGGCAGACCAAGTAGCTGCTCAAAAACTTGCTGCTGATCGTGACGCTAAGATCGCCAACATCAAGAAAGCTGAAAATGTAAAGCTTGATGCTAAGATTAATGAACTTGTTCCAAGCGTTGATCCACAAATCAAGCAATTACAAGATCAACACCAAGCAGTTATTGCTCATGGTGATGCTGTTCTTGCCGAACTAAAGGCTGAAAATAAGGCTGTTTATAACAAACTTGCTGAACAATTCAATGTTCAATTAGCAGCTATTCAACGGCGTGAAAATGCTAAGAGAGCTAATGAAGTTCGTTTAGCAAATAATACTGTTGTCCTTCCTTCAGCAGTGAAAGTTGCTAATGACGGTAATACTGATACTGTTGCCTTCCCAACAGCTTCAAACCCTCTACAAGCTGAAACTACTGGACGTGTTCAAACTGTTTCAGCACCATCAATTGTAAAGACAGCTACACAAACACCTGTTGCAGTTACACCAGTTGTTACTACAGTAAATCATGCTGCTGAAAACACTGTTAAGAGTAATGAAAGTTCAGCTCCAGTTGTAACACAAACCACTGCAGTTAATGGTACACAAACATCGGTTGCTTCTACTGCTGATAACAAAGCCACTAAAGCAGACAACAGTGAGAAGTCAGTTGTAAAAGCTGATACTGTTGCTAAGAAGAGTGAATCATCACAAAAGGTTGATCAATCTTCTATGTCAATTGTTGCTTTAACTACCACTGCATTACTTGGTACACTTGGTATCACTTACAGTTCAAAGAAGCGCCACAACTAATCCGAAACGATTAATAAATACAACAAAGAGGCTGAGAATATCCCAACCTCTTTGTTATTTTAAACTGTTATTCTCTTTTGTATCCTATAGCTTATCAATCAATGGTTGCATAAAATTATTATTGATTCGGGTAAGCTTATGATGGTTTCCTAAGTTTAGTTCATAGGCTAATCGCTCGGGATCATTTTGGTCATTAACTTTAATGATTCCTCGTTTCTTAAAGTTAAAATTTTCGGCAATGTGCTGCATCGCTTTATTGCTGCGGTGAGTATCAACCCGAAAATTCTTAATTCCTTGCATTTGGCCAACTGTTAGTAAGTTAGAAAATAGCAATTTACTAAGTCCTTGGCCCCGATAATTACTGCTGATAGCTACCCGGTGGATGGTAGCATAAGGCTCATCTGGTTGTTGCCACTGTCCCTGTGTAATGTTGCGGTAGGTTGGTTCGGGTGTAAGTTGAAGAGTCGCAGTAGCCACTACTTTATTATCATTAATTAATATCCAGTTTGTTTGCATCACAATATCTTGAGTAAAGGTTTCCTGATCTGGATAACCGTTTTGCCATTGCGGACTACCATTTTTCTTTAGAAGCTCTTTTGCATCATCAATTATTTTCATAATCGCCGTTAAATCTTGAAGCTGGGCGCGTCGTAAATATATTTCTGCCATTATTATCCTCCCCTGATTAATAATATTTCTATTGTACGACATTTAGCCTTATTCAGCGGAGAAAATAAGCGAGATTATATTTCAGAAAGAAGTGGTTTGCGTTAGAATGAAAAGCAATGAAATGAATGGAGGATAAGCGATGGCATTAACATGGACAATTATTTGGTGGTGTTTGCTACTGGTTATTCTCTTCAATGAAATTGCGGCCATTTATACTGTTTTCCGCGAAAAGCGGGATATTGCTGCAACTTGGGCATGGTTATTGGTGCTAACGCTGATTCCTGGTTTTGGCTTTATATTATATGCATTCTTTGGACGAAAATTACCACATAAACAATTAGCCCGAATAAAATCCCAAACGCAACTAAAATTAAAACAAGCACTAGAAAGGCAGAAGCAACAATTCATCAATATGCCGAAGCCTAAAGATCAAACCGTCCAGATTTATCGGCGGACCATCATGCTTTTTCAAAGTATTGATGACTCATTTTTAACGCGGCACAATGCCGTTAATATTTTTACAAATGGTAATGCGCTTTTTAAGAAAATGTTTGATGATATTGCAGCAGCAAAAAAGAGTGTCCATATTGAGTTTTATACAATTTATAATGATCAAATTGGTAATGAATTACGGACGTTACTTGAACAAAAGGCCGCTGAGGGAGTAGAAGTGCGAGTTCTCTACGATTCATGGGGATCGATGGGAGTCTGGCCAAGTTTTTATGATCATTTACGTGAAGTCGGTGGTTATGCGGCCCCGTTCCTGATGTCGCGAAGTAACTTCTTTGATTTTCGGATAAACTACCGTGACCACCGGAAAATCGTTGTTATTGATGGTGAGATTGGGTATGTTGGTGGTTTTAATGTTGGCGATCAATACCTAGGACGCGTTTCTAAATTTGGTCCATGGCGTGATACCCACCTTCGAATTGTCGGTGGTGGCGTTTATGGTCTTCAGCGACGGTTTATCGGCGACTGGAATGCATCAATGAAAAAGGATGAAGATAAGATTGTGCATTACCATCCTTACTTTCAACCAATTAGAGTTCATGGGGACGTTGCATTGCAGACTGTCTCTAGTGGTCCTGAAGCGCCATTGGAAAAAATTAAAATGGGGTATTTACGTCTAATTAATGCAGCGCAGGACCATATTTGGATCCAAACTCCCTATCTGATCCCCGACGATAGTATATTGGATGCGTTAAAAGTGGCAGCTCATTCAGGAATCGATGTACGGATAATGATTCCTTCAATGCCAGATCATGCTTTTGTATATCGGGCAACGCAGTATTATGCTCGTGAGCTCGCTAATCATGGTGTAACAATTTATTACTATCAAAAAGGTTTCCTTCATGCCAAAACAATGATGATTGATGGTCGGATGGCTTCTGTTGGATCTGCTAACCTTGACTTTCGGAGTTTTAAATTAAACTTCGAAATTAATGCCTTTATTTACAATCAAAATACGGTAGACGATCTTGAGCGAATTTTTGTTAATGATATTCGTAACTGTCGGGTGATTACACCAGCAATGTTTGCAGAGCAACCACGCTGGTTGAAGTTTAAGCAAACAGTGTCACGTCTGCTGTCCCCAATTTTATAATGATAGAACAGAGCTGTGACATTAGTTAGGTCACTTCCACAAAATACGAACAGCGCAGTACAACAATGGCCTTCAGCGTCCGGCAAAGTCGAACGCTGAAGGCCTATTGTTGCTTGCGGGAGCTCGAAAACGAAGTCACGAGTGACTTCTGTCTCGCTCCCGTTTTTAGCTAAAGAATATATGTTCGTTTTATGATAAAATTAGAGGAGTAATTTAGGCGATAGAAAGGATTAAAGATTATGGGAACCCTGGGATTTGTTTTAGGAACAGCAGCGATGGATCATCAGCAAGTGTTGATTGATCAATTAGTTGACCAGATAAAGAATGCATCTGCTGATGAGAGCTTTTATTATTTGGTGCCTAACCATATTAAGTTTGAAACTGAAATTAATGTCCTTGCTGGTCTTCGTGATCGTCAAGGATTTAGCGGAAGTGACAGATTCGCCTCTTCACGCATACAGGTACTTTCGTTTAGCCGGCTTGCTTGGTACCTTTTACGAGATACTCCAGCTTTTCAAAAACAACACCTTTCTAAAATCGGGATGGCGATGCTCACTTCCCAAGTTGTTCAAGAACAGGCAAGTGAGCTCCGTTTATATGCAAGCGAAGTAAAACAACCTGGCTTTATTCAAAAGATGACAGCTCAGCTTGAAGAATTAAAAAATGCTAACATAACCGCCGATGACTTAACTGATATTATTTCCCGGGTGAAGTCCGCGAATGACCCAGCAGCTAATCAGGCGTGGCTTGCTAAAATGCATGATGTTGAGATTATATATCATGCTTATGAAGATCGGCTACGGGACCGGTACATTGGTAATAATGAGTTATATCGGCAATTAGTGTCTTACCTTCAAAAATCACCAGAAGCTGCTAAGATGCACTTCTTTATTGACCGTTTTGCTCAGTTTACTGCAAATGAGCAACAGGTAGTGGATGCATTAATTACGAATGCCGCATCGACAACTATTTCTTTAACTCTTGATCGTGGATATCCAGATCAGAACCATCCAAATCCCCAGGAACTTCCTCCTAAAAATAACTTGTTTTATTCCTCCGCGATGCAATTTCACCGTTTGTGGAAATTTGGTCAAATGCATCAAAAAGAAGTAAAGGTTTTGCAAAATGTAGCGTTTGCGACGACTCCTCGTGTTGGTGCGGAATTACAACAAGTTGATTCGTATTTTAAGCGTTATGCAAGCGAACCAATTGGCCACAGCGAGCGGGAAGACCTTTCTTGTCCCCCAAATATTCAATTTATGACAACTACCAATCGGATGACTGAATTGAATAATGTGGCCACCAAGATTCGCCAATTAGTTGCTAGTGGTAAATATCGTTATCGTGATTTTCTTATTCTTAGTCGCCACCTTGACGGCTATCAGACAATGATTGAACCAGTTTTTGCGGCACATAATATTCCAGTTTTTAATGACCATGAACGCTTGATGGATAACCATCCACTAGTAACACTTCTTACGACATTATTAGAATTACCGCAGCGGGGCTATCGAACAGCAGATATCATCCAATTGCTGAAGACATGGTTACTTGTTCCACGGACAGGCACTGGCGATCTGATGGGGCTAAGTGATTTCCAAGCAGCTGTTTTCGCCACTGAGAATTGGTGCCTTAAGCAGGCAATTGAAGGAAAAAGTGCTTGGACAACTAATGATCCAGAAAAGATTAAGCAATTATGGCAGGCACCCGGAACGAACCTAACAGAACCAAAATATGCGCAATCACGGTTGAAAAAATTAAATGACCAGTTAGCCCTTGTAAAAGATTTTGTTGCGAATCACTTATTGCCAGTTTTCGACCAGTTTAAACAAGCACAATCAGGCCAAGAACTTGCCACTGCGTTATACCAGTTCTTGGCCGCTATGGGAGTTACAGACCGGTTATACGCTTGGCAACAATACCAAAGTACCCGAGATTTAGACCTTGCGCGTCAACCACAACAAGTCTGGACTACCTTTTGCCAAATTCTCCAAGAATATGTGGAAATCTTGGGCCAACAAGAACTACGGGATGGAACTAGTGAGGTCCTTGCAGATTTTAGTGAATTGCTCCAGGCAGGGTTTGCGGCTGCCCAGTATTCCCAGATTCCGGCAACGTTAGATCAAGTGGTAGTCTCTGAAACGGGAATTGTCCAAAGTGAAAATCGAAAAGTAGTTTTTATGATTGGATCGACTGATGATGTGATGCCAGAAATGCAAGAAAGCGATAGTTTGCTAACTGACCAAGATAAGGATGTTTTGAGTGCTTATCTTGATGAAGATTTCCAATACCTTCCTGGAACGGCAATTGACCAACTGATTGATGAGCCATTTGTTCACTATACTGGTTTTATGAACGCTAAGGAACAGTTGATTTTCTCGGCACCGCAAACTGATAGTGATGATAAGGAACTCAGTATATCGCCATATATGCATGATATGTCTCGCTACTTTGGTCAACCTGTTCGTGAATATCCATTAGCTACTAGCAAGGCCGGACAAGAGAATGCTATTGATTTTGTAAGTGCCCCACTCGCAACAATAAACCGGTTAGTCGAAGTTAGCCGGCAAATTCGTGATGAGCAAGGAGTTGGCATTGATCGTCAACCGGTTATGCCCGTTGGATGGCAAACAGTTGCTGAATCGTTGGTTAAGTTAGCTAAGCAATGGCAACAATCAGCAGATACTAAGGTTCAAGCAGAAGGAATATCACTAGGTCAGCGTCTATCTTTAGTTGCTGCGGGCTTTCATTATCAAAACAAGATTGATTCCCTGGGAAATAAATTGGCTCAGGCACTTTATCTCCGAACGGCACCCGATGATGAGCGTGGACGGGTATTATATGCCTCAATCTCGCAGTTACAAGATTTTTATATTAATCAGTACGAATATTTTCTTAAGTATGGTTTACGGTTGCAAAAACGAGATGAGTTAACCTTATCTAATGACCGTATCGGCACCTTCTTCCATAAAGCGATGGAGACTTTTGTTACAACAATTCGAGAAAATAATTTGTCATTTGCAGATCTTGCCCACGAAGATAATCAGATGCAACGTGACCAGCTGATTGACCATGCATTAGTTACAGCTCAAAAGAATCAGCCAACTTTATTGCGTCTCATTAATTCTTCAGCCCAAGCCCAATTCCAATATCAACAATTAACCGCAATTGTTAAAACAATGTTAATTACATTATGCCGCCAAGCTGAATATACCGGCTCACAACCAGTTAAAACCGAAGTTCAGTTTGGAAGAATTGGTAACCAGCAGCCGGGCAACCTTGGCTCTCTTGATTATCAACTTAAAGATAATCATCATATTTATCTGCGGGGACGAATTGACCGAATCGATAATCTTAAGCAAGGAAACGACAATTTCTTGACGGTTGTTGACTATAAGTCGAGTAATCATCTTTTTGACCTCACTTCGGCTTATTATGGGCTCTCTCTCCAACTTTTAACCTACCTTAATGGGTTACAGGCAAACTTAGCTGAATTGGAAACGAATAATTCACGACTGGCAGGGGCATTATATCTTCGTTTGAATAATCCGACAATTAAGGCTGCCGAGTTAAAGAAGAGTTCCCTCGATGATTTGAAATTAAAAGAGCACCAATACAAGGGAATCCTCTTGAATGATCCACAATTATTGCGGGAGTTAGATAAGAGTTTAGATAAACAGGCATTCTTATACCCCCTTAAGGAATATAAGAATGGAAAAATTAAAGCTAATAAAGAAGCGCTTCTCGTTACGCCGCAGCAACTTGATTGGTTGCAAAACATGAATAAGGAACTTGTGATTAATGCGGGTAATCAAATTTTGAGTGGTGACTTGAAACTGAATCCTTACCGGTTATTAACTGGAAGCAACCGTCGTACAGGACTTGATTACAGTGACTTTTTAGACGTATTTCAGTTTGATAATATGCTTGACCAGCAAAACTACCGCGACCTAAATCCTAATTTAGCAAAAGAAGCATTTGATAATGTAGTTCAAGACGATGATGAGGAGGATAAGAAGTAATGGCTGGATTTAAACCAACGCCTGCTCAATCCAAGGCGATAAATGACCGTGGCGAAAATATCCTAGTTTCAGCTTCCGCGGGATCAGGAAAAACGGCTGTGCTAGTAAATCGAACAATTGAATTGATTAAAGAAGGGCAAAGCATTGATCGAATGCTGCTCGTAACATTTACGGACGCCGCAGCAAAGAATATGCGGGATAAAATCAGGGCAGCCTTGCAGAAAATAGTACAAGATTCAGCTAATCCCAAAGATTTACGTGACCGGATGAGTAATCAAATTAACCGGCTTGCGGCTGCAGATATTAGTACAATTCATGCTTTTTGTTTAAAGTTAATAAAGCGGTACTATTACTTGATTAACCTTGATCCACAATTTCGGCTCTTAACTGACGAAACAGAGCGGTTATTACTTCAAGAAGATGTCTGGCATGAAGTTAGTGAAGAACTGTATAAAAACGCTGAAGAAAAAGTTCCGGGCAGAGCTTCCTTTAGCGAACTAGTCCTCAACTTTTCTAGTGACCGTGATGACCAAGGACTCGACGACTTGATTTTACGGTTATGTGAAATTGCTAATGCCCAACCTGATCCCGAAAAGTGGCTCCAAAAATTACCAGATAATTATGATTTAGGGTCTGGCTCACTATTAGAATCTAATTTTTATCAACAACAGCTAAAGCCCCTGGTTATCGAAAAGCTCAATCAGCTCATTCAAGATTATCGTGAATTAGTAACAAGAGCTAGTGACAACGGTCTAGATCAAGCAGCCGAAGTTATTAAAAGTGATGAAGAATTGATGCATCAACTTCTTTCTTCACTCGGGGGGATTACCGTCAGTGATGTTTGTCAAATGATGACGCAGCAAAAATTTGGTAGTTTTCGGGGACGACCAGCGGCAGATGATCCACGGATTGATGTATTTAAAGACATTCAAAAGCAGCGTAATCAGCTAAAGAAGCAGTGGGAACAAACAGTTAGTATTTACTTGGGAAAGCAGGAAGCACAGGAACCAATTGCAAAAGAAGAATTGCTAACTGAGCTAACGACTTTCCGTGATCAATTTACAGCCTTGTTAAGCAAAGCAACTGAAAGTCAATTAGACGCTAAAACTGTTGATTCATTGCAAAAAGACCAGCAGATGATGCAGGAGCTTTTAGACTTATTGCAACCACCTACCTGGAATACTATTCGGGACTTATTTGCTAATGCTAAATTTGCACGAATGGGCGGCAAACCGAAAGACGATGAGCTAGCTGAAGAAGTATATAAATCACTGGGAAGTACTCGAACGGGGATAAAAAAGCAATTTGATCAGTTGGTTGATCGCTTCTTTAATTATCGTGAAGACCAATTTCGATTAATTTCAACGAATGCCCAGGAACTTTTACGCGAATTGAGTGCGGTAACGATTAATTTCCGTCGACGGTATCAACAAACCAAGTTAAATCGGCATGTCCTTGAGTTTAGTGACTTGGAACACTACGCGTACGCTATTTTAACGCCATCAGACGACCAGCCAAACTGGCAAACCCTCGTCAAAGATCTGCAAAATCATTATCAAGAAATTATGATTGATGAATACCAGGATACGAACCGCCTTCAGGAAAGTATTTTGATGAAATTGACATCTCCTGAACGCAAGAATCTATTTATGGTAGGGGATGTTAAGCAATCGATTTACCGATTCCGTGAAGCTGATCCAACATTATTTCTTGGGAAATATCAAAACTATCGTCAAGGTAACGACGGGGAAGCGATTGTTTTAGGGGAAAATTTCCGGTCGATGACTAATGTGACGAGCTTTACCAATATCCTTTTCGAACAACTGATGGATAGGGAAGTTGGTGAAATTGATTATGACGAAGATGCCCATTTAAAATATGCGGCAACTTATTACGAAGAAAATCAAGATAATAAGGTTCACCCAACAGAAGTGTTACTGTATGACGCCAATGCTCTTGATCCAGAAAAAGAAGATGTTGAACATGAGGATGATAAATTAGCTGGAGAATTTCGGATGATCGGGATGCGAATTAAGCAGATGGTCGAAAATCAAGAGTTAATTTTTCATCCAGAAGATGGACAGATGCATCCAATTCAGTACGGTGATATTGTTTTGCTTGAGCGGACAAAGGCAATTAATAATTCATTGATGGAAGAGTTTAATAAACTTAATATTCCATTGACAGTTCACGATGTTGAAAGTTATTTTCAAGCTACTGAAGTGCGAGTAATGATGTCCTTGTTGAAGATAATTGATAATCCACAACAGGATATTCCATTAGCTGCTGTTTTGCGATCGCCGATTGTCGGGTTAACTAACCAAGAATTAGCTTTTATCCGTCTTCAGAATCGATCTGTTGATTACTACGCTGCCTTGCAATCATTTATGGGTAATTACCAGCGAAAGGCTCTTCACCATCAATCGCTCCTTACTTCTGAACAGGTAAGTGCCCTCTATGAAAAAGCAGACCACTTCTTAGGCTTGCTTCGTGTTTTTCGACAAACAGCCCAACAGCAAACCCTTGTTGACTTGATTTGGCAGATCTATGACCAAACAGGTTATCTTGATTACGTTGGAGCAATGCCAGGAGGCCACCAACGACAGGCAAACCTCCATGCCCTTTATCAACGTGCACACTCTTATGAACAAAGCAGTTTTAAGGGTCTTTATCAATTTATTCGCTTTATTGAGAAAATGCAGGAACATGATAAAGATTTAGGCGTAGCACCGACACAGTTAACTGCAAATACGGTTAATGTTATGACGATTCACGGAAGTAAGGGTCTGCAATTCCCTGTGGTATTTCTAATTGATGCCACACATGGCTTTAACAAAGGAGCAGCTCGTGAAAATGCAGTTGTCGATGCTGTTGCGGGGGTAGGAATTCGTTACATGGATGATCAACGGGTCATTTATGACACGCCGCAACGACAAGCAGTGATTGAAGAAATCCAGCGCGGCGAACGAGCAGAAGATCTTCGGGTTCTCTATGTTGCATTGACCCGCGCAGAACAGCGGTTAATTATTACGGGATCCTTTAATGAAGAAATGCGGACACAGAGTCTTGTTGGTTCATGGCAACGGTGGCAGAAAGCATATCAGAGTAAGAATTTACTAATTGGCCCGCAACCACGGATCACTGCAAATTCATTTATGGACTGGGTTGGCCTTGCACTAGCTCGTTATCCAGAATTCAACGCGCAACAATTGAGTCGTGGAAATGTCACGCTAGAAAAAAGTACTCTTGCTGATACTAAAGTTACTGGTTTGGCGGCTGATCCTCACTTTATTGCAAAAACATATACCGCACTTGATGTTAGCGATGGATTGGCAAAAATTGGGCAAAATGCTAGTGCTAATGTAACGGAAAAGAACAATACAGTCGCAACTGATGCTTCTGAACAAAGGATTGATCAAATTTTGCGTTATCGTTACCCCCATCTTGTCGCTACTAAAACAACTGCTTACCAATCTGTTACAGATGTAAAACGAGTCTTTGAAGATCCTGACACACGTGATATGGCGCGGTGGGATTATGATCAACAACAAAGGGTAAAGACGCAAGGGATTTACTTAAATAATAACTTTGACGTTCCAGCTTTCATTCAGCAGACTACTCATGAACCCGTGGCAACAGAAATTGGAACAGCAACTCACCTTGTTTTCCAAAAACTTCCGCTTGATGAAGGTCCGATTAACGTTGAATTTGTTGATCAAGAAATTCAAAAATTAGTAGGAAAAAAACTGATCAATCCAGTTGTAGCAGCACGGATCAACCGGAAAGGAATAGTGGACTTTTATCAGACTGAGGTTGGTCAAAAGATCTTAAAGCATCCCGCAGATTATCATCGTGAAGTGCCGTTCTCAATGATTATGAATGGTCATGAATTATTTAAAGGGGTAAATGTTAGTGATGATGAACGCATTTTAATTCACGGAATCATTGATGGTTACTTAAAAAATGACGAGGGCATTGTTCTAGTTGATTATAAAACTGATCACCTTAACAAAGATTATCGCGACTTTGATTTAGCACGGATAAAGGATCGCTACCGAGGACAATTAGAGCTCTATAAAGAAGCTTTGAACTTAATGGAAGGGATTCCAGTTGTCCAAATGGGGCTTTACCTGTTAGAATTAGGAGAGTTCGTGTTATTTACAAAAGAGGGTGATTAGTTGGCGACAATTAAAGATATTGCACAGAAAGCAGGGGTATCGGTTTCGACTGCTTCTCGAGCTTTAAACCATAATCCACGAATTAGTGAAAAAACACGACAACAAATAGCGACGATTGCTAAAGAGATGGGATATCAACCAAATTACAATGCACAGAACTTAACACGGGGCGAGTCAAACATGGTCGGAATTATTTTTCCAGTAACCAGTGATACTGCGCCTGCCAATCCGTTTCATATTGACTTATTACGGGGAATTAGCATGGCATTAAAGCCGATTCACTATGAAATGGTTGTGGCAATTGCGCCAACTACGACCGACCTTTTGCAAAGCGTAAAATCGATGGTCGAACAGTCCAAGGTGCATAACTTTTTAGTACTTTATACGGTTAAAGATGACCCCATTACTAATTACCTGCGCCAAAATAACCTTAATTTTGTGGTAATCGGTCATCCAGACAAGGCCCAAGATCGCTTTGTCGACAATGATAACGTAGCGGCAGGGCAAGCGGCGACTGATTATCTGATGGATCATCAGGAGACTAGTCACCCCGTCTTTCTTCAATCTGCAAGTAATTGGGTATTTGAACAGGATAGGCATCAAGGTTATGAGCAGAGTATGCAAAATCATCACCTTCCTGCTCTTAGCTGGCGATATTCACTAACGGGGACCGCAGTTAAAGATTTTATTAAACAACATCCGCAAATCGATTCAATTGTTTGTGTTGATGACTTGTTGCTGGTACGATTAATACGGCAACTACAAGAATTTAATTTACCAACTATTTGTTTTAACAATAGTCGGTTGATGGGGATGTTAATTAATCAAGAAGAAAAGGTTGACTTACAACCCCGCAAATTGGGTCAACAAGCTGTTGAATTACTTTTTAATCCAGAAGAGCAATTCCGAATCGTTGATTTTAAAATAAATAGTTGATAGAAAGGACCACGGAATTACTTGTCACGGTCCTCTCTTATTTTTATATGGAGGGAAATCGGAATGGAGAAGGTTTACATTGTTGCTGCTCAGCGAACACCAATCGGTAAGTTTAACGGTCAGTTAGCTTCAAAGTCTGCAGTTGAATTAGGAGCGATTGCAATTAAAGCGGCTGTTGAAAAGGCAAAGCTCAGCGGAAACGATATTGACCAAGTATTAATGGGGAATGTTATTCAAGCAGGAACGGGACAAAATCCAGCTCGTCAAGCATCAATGGCCGCTGGCTTAGGTGAGCAGGTTCCGGCAATAACGATTAATGACGTCTGTGCGTCGGGAATGTCCAGTGTTAACCTGGCAGCAAGTTTAATTCGCGCAGGACAGGCTAATGTAATTGTTGCTGGGGGGATGGAAAGTATGTCCCAAGCCCCATATGTTCTTCCTAAAGCACGGAATGGTTATCGGTTTGGGAACGGAACCTTACTTGATGCAATGCAAAGTGATGCTTTAAATGACGTTTATGGCGGTTATCCAATGGGAATTACTGCTGAAAATATCAATGATAAGTATCAGATTACTCGTCGCCAGCAAGACGAATTTGCTTTGTCGAGCCATCAACGTGCAGTAAAAGCTCAAAAAGCAGGCTATTTCGATTCAGAAATTGTGCCCGTTGAAGTTAAGCAGAAACGAACCACTGTAACTGTAAAGGTTGACGAAGCACCACGACCAGATACTTCCCTAGTGGCTTTAGCAAAATTAAAACCAGCTTTTAAATCTGACGGAAGTGTGACTGCAGGAAATTCCTCGGGAATTAATGATGGGGGAGCTGCTTTGGTTCTTGCTTCTGAAAGTGCAGTCAATCAATTAGGATTAACTCCATTGGCTGAGTGGCAAGGATCTGCAGTTGTTGGTCTTGATCCAGCATTGATGGGTCTGGGACCATATTATGCAATCAATAAGCTCTTAAAAAATCAGCAGATGGCGGCGGATGACGTGGATACTTACGAAATTAATGAAGCGTTTGCGACCCAAGCCCTTGTCTGTCAGGACTTGCTTCATCTTGATCCTAGTGCTGTCAATCCTTGGGGTGGAGCAATTGCGTTAGGCCATCCAGTTGGGTGTTCAGGCGCGCGAATTATCGTCACGATGATTAATGAAATGCATTGGGATAATCATGAACTCGGCATTGCTTCGCTGTGTGTCGGGGGCGGAATGGGTGAAGCGGTTCTGCTTAAGAAAATTTAGTACCAAGAATAACATTCATCGTAAAAGGCAAGTAATTGAGGAAAATTGAAGTTTTTCTCTATTACTTGCCTTCTTTATTTTATTAAGTTAAATACGTTTTAAATAATTAACTATAACAGGCCTGTTTTGCGGGAGCTAAACAGTAATAACTTTAAATTATAAAAATCCACAACCGTTTTCTAAAAATTTGCGCAAGCGGTTGCACAACGATTTTAAATTTGATATTATTAATATTGCAATAATGTATGAAGCGCTTACAATAATCATAAGTGTCTTTTAGAACTATTTTATAAGTTAAGGAGTTGTTAGCAATGAGTCAAGAAAAGTCCACGGGGGCTGGATTACCTACTCTATCAAAGAGTACTATCTGGATGATCAACTTTGGATTCCTTGGTGTTCAGACAGCTTTTACTCTGCAGAGTTCTCAAATGAGTCGGATTTTCCAAACTATTGGTGCCGACCCTAACAACCTTGGCTGGTTCTTCATCTTACCACCATTAGCTGGTTTGATTGTTCAACCAATCATTGGTTATTATTCAGACCGTACATGGGCACCAAAATTAGGTGGTCGGCGGTTACCATACTTACTACTGGGAATGATTGTAGCTGTTATCGTTATGATTTTGCTTCCTAATTCAGGAAGTTTCGGTTTCGGGTATGGTTCGCTCGCTGCCCTTTGGTTCGGTGCAATTACTGTTGCTTTACTTGACCTTTCATCAAATGTGGCAATGCAGCCATTTAAGATGATGGTTGGTGATATGGTTAACGATGACCAAAAGAGTTATGCCTATGGGATTCAAAGTTTCTTATCTAACACAGGTGCTGTGTTAGCTGCCGTTTTCCCATTCATTTTAACTGCTTGGTTTGGGGTTCGTAACACTGCAAAACGAGGCGTTGTTCCAGATTCAGTTATTATCGCCTTCTACGTTGGGGCAGCCTTGTTAGTTGTTACTAGTTTATTTACAGTTTTCCGGGTTCATGAATATGACCCAGCAACTTACGCAAAGTACCATGGTATTTCTGAAGATGATAACAAAGAGGGTGGAAATTGGTTCACACTCTTAAAGCATGCACCAAAGGCATTCTGGACAGTTACCCTTGTTCAATTCTTCTGCTGGTTTGCATTCCAATACCTCTGGACATACTCAGCTGGGGCTATTGCCAAAAACGTTTGGAATACTGTTGATGCTACCTCTGCTGGTTATCAGGCTGCTGGTAACTGGTACGGTGTACTTGCGGCTATTCAATCAATCGCTGCTGTTATTTGGTCATACGTTTTAGCTAAGGTGCCAAACAAGTACCACAAGCTTGGTTACGGTGGTAGTTTACTTCTTGGTGCTCTTGGGTTCATTTCAGTGTTCTTTGTTCATGATCAATGGACGTTGATTGTTTCATACACCCTTGTCGGAATTGCTTGGGCTGCGATGAACACTTACCCATTAACAATTGTTACAAACGCATTGACTGGTAAGCACATGGGTACATACCTTGGATTATTCAACGGTTCAATTTGTTTACCACAAATTGTTGCTTCATTATTGAGTTTTGCTTTATTCCCATTATTTGGACACTCACAAGTTCACATGTTTATCCTTGCTGGTATTGTAATGGCTCTTGGTGCTCTTTCAGTTGCCACAATCAAGGAAACTTATGCTGAATAGGAGTTATTTAATAAAATAAGTTAATTAAGTTATAATAAAGGCAGGTTAAAGACTACCTTTATTTCAGATGAAAGGAATTGAGATTTCAATGAAACGTACATTTGATATTGCCCCTTGGCATGTTGCTACTCACAAATGGGACCCACAAGACAAGCGTTTACAAGAATCAATGACTAGTTTAGCCAATGAGAATCTTGGTATGCGTGGCTTCTTTGAAGAAGGTTACAGTGGTGACCATATGGAAGGTATTTACCTCGGTGGAGTTTGGTTCCCTGACAAGACTCGTGTTGGTTGGTGGAAGAATGGTTATCCTAAGTACTTTGGTAAGATGATCAACGCTGTCAACTTCATGAAGTTAATCATTAAGGTTAATGATGAACAACTCGACTTAGCAAAGCAAACACCAAAAGACTTTAAGCTTGATCTTGACATGAAGCGTGGTGTCTTAGAACGGCGTTTTACTGTTGAAATTGGTGGTACTGAAATGTACTTCAATTTTGAACGTTTTGTTAGTGTTACCCAAAAAGAATTAGTTGGTCAACGTCTCCACATTAAGAACCGTGGCGACAGTGATGCTAAGGTTGAAATTACTAGCATGATTGATGCTGATGTATACAACGAAGACGCTAACTACGATGAACAATTCTGGAACGTTTTAGGCAAGTCTGCTGATGGCGAACATGCTGAATTAACTTCTATGACTAAGAAGAATGATTTTGGCACTCCACAATTCATCGTTGGAATGAAGACTACTTCAAAGACTAACCTTGACCACGTGGATGACGGCACTGACGAAAAACACGCTTACAACACATTTGCTGGTACTGTAGCTGCTGGTAAAGAAGTTAACTTTGAAAAGCGCAGTATCGTAATGACTTCTCGTGATTACGACTCCCAAGCAGATATTGAAAAGAACTTGGATGTATTAGGCGATCAACTTGATAATCAAAGTTTTGACGACTTACTCGATTCACATATTAAAGAATGGGCAGATCGTTGGGTTAAGTCTGATGTTGAAATTGAATGTGACGAAGGAGCTCAACAAGGTATTCGTTTCAACCTCTTCCAACTCTTCTCTACTTATTATGGTCAAGATTACCGTCTTAACATCAGTCCAAAAGGATTCACTGGTGAAAAGTACGGTGGTGCTACTTACTGGGATACTGAAGCTTATTGTATTCCAGTTTACCTTGGGGTTGCAAACCCAGAAGTTGCACGTAACTTATTAATGTACCGTTACAAGCAATTAGATGGTGCCTTTGTTAACGCTAAGGAACAAGGACTTGATGGTGCATTATTCCCAATGGTTACCTTCAACGGTATCGAATGTCACAACGAATGGGAAATTACCTTTGAAGAAATTCACCGTAACGGGGACATTGCCTTTGCCATTTACCTTTACACTAAGTACACTGGCGACAAGTCATACGTTCTTAACGAAGGGGCAGAAGTTCTTACTGAAATTTCTCGTTTCTGGGCTGACCGTGTTCACTACTCCCAAAACAAGAACAAGTACATGCTTCATGCCGTAACTGGTCCTGATGAATACGACAACAACGTAAACAACGACTGGTACACTAACCTTCTTTGTCGCTGGACTCTTCAATACACCCTTGACATCTTAGACCAAGTAGATGAAAAGGTAGCTAAGAAGCTTAATGTTTCAGAAGACGAAAAGCGTAAGTGGAAGGGTATTGTAGACAACATGTACCTTCCTTACGACAAGGAAAAGGACATCTTCCCAGAAAACGATGGCTTCATGGACAAGGACTTGACTCCAGTTTCTGAAATTCCAAGTGACCAATTACCACTTAACCAACACTGGTCATGGGATAAGATCTTACGTTCACCATACGTAAAACAAGGTGACGTTATCCAAGGTCTCTGGGACTTCATCGATGACTTTACTAAGGAAGAAAAGAAGAACAACTTCGACTTCTACGAACAATTTACTGTTCACGAATCAAGTCTTTCTGCTTCAGTTTACTCAATTATCGCTGCTGATATTGGTTACGAAGACAAGGCCGTTGAATTGTATGAACGTTCAGCACGTCTCGACCTTGATAACTACAACAACGATACTTCTGATGGACTTCACATTACTTCAATGACTGGTTCATGGCTTGATATTGTTCAAGGATTTGCTGGTATGCGTGTTCGTGATGGTCAATTACACTATGCACCATTCTTACCTAAGAAGTGGGATTCATACCAATTCCGTCAAATGTTCCGTGGCCGGATCTTGAAGGTTAAGGTTGACAAGCATGGTACTAAGATTGATCTTGTATCAGGTGACCCAATTACCATCGATCTTGACGGTAAGAAGCTTGAATTAAAGTAATTCTTGGAGGCATTTGAGATGAAGTTTGAAGATTTGAAAGGTTTTGCATTTGACCTTGACGGTGTTATTGCTGACACTGCTCGTTTTCATGGTCAAGCATGGCACCAATTAGCTGACAAGGTTGGAACTGAATGGACTCCAGAATTGGCTGACGCATTAAAGGGTGTTAGTCGGATGGATTCTTTGGAATTAATCTTGAAGGCTGGCGGCCATGAAAATGACTATACTCAAGAAGAAAAAGAAGCTTTGGCAACTGAAAAGAATGATAACTATATTAAATTAGTTGAAACTCTAACACCTGCCGATATTCTTCCAGGAATGAAAGACTTCTTAGATGAATTGAAAGCTAACAGTTACCACATTGTATTAGCTTCTGCTTCTAAAAATGCGCCAAAGGTTCTTAAGTATTTGCAATTAACTGATTACTTTGAAGGAATCGTTAATCCAGCAAACTTAAGCCATGGTAAACCAGATCCAGAAATTTACCAAGAAGCAGCTAAATTAATGGATCTTCCAGCTGACCAAGTAGCAGGACTTGAAGATGCCCAAGCTGGAATTGAATCAATTAACCGTGCTGGTGAATTATCAATTGGTTTTGGTGCTGATTTGCAGGATGCTGATGTTAAGTTCGATAAGACTGGTGACGTATCCTTAGCTGCTATTAAAGCGCAAATGAATTAAGATCCAATTTCTCTCTTTTAACAATCCGTAAAGACGTACTTAGAATAATCTAGGTGCGCCTTTTTTATGTGAAATTATGAAAAGAAAAATCGTTATAATAACAACCATTATTCTAATTAGTTACTTATGGGTAGTAGTTGCAATTAACTTTAATCGGCCGTCCTTTCAGCCAGTTCAAGATGAAACACAGTCAAGTCAACAACCGCGACCAAAATTTACCGACCAACAAATTGGGGTTTTGGCGGGATTGGCAATATCTCCCGACTGGTTAAAACAAAATATTGCTGCAAATCAACTCGTTTATGGAATTGTTAAGCCCTCTGATACCGTTCCAGCAGGAGTAAATGATTATAGCTATTTAGTAGCCGCTGACGACCAAGATGGAACGGCAATTTTCTTTAAAGTTGAAGGCCAGACTGTGATCATAAAATATACTTCTCAGCGAAATGCAAAATTAAAAACAAAGGACTTAACCTTGGCGCAACTAAGAAAAGAATTCTACCAAACGAGGTCACAAAAAAAGCAAGTAGATAACTATGTAGCAGGATTGCGGACCGAGTAAAATTTAAGGCATCTTAAAAATGCTATTTTCAGGGTATTCTTTAGTGATGAGTACTGTATAATATTCAAATTAAAGGAGGAAACTGTGATGTCAATTTATGGCCCATATGAGCAGATTTTGTCAAATATTCTTTCCCTCACAACTGATCGGATCAAAGAACTAAATCAGCAAACAGTGCAGGATAAGCAACCAAAACTTTATGAACATTTAATTGCTCGGGTGAAGACTTCCGAGAGTATGGCGGAAAAATGCCAACGAAAAGGCTATCCGGTCTCTACTGAATCGGCCTTACGAAAATGTCGCGATGCAGTTGGAATCAGAATTGTTTGTAACTTTATCGATGATATTGACCGTTGCCTTTGCCAATTACGTCAAGCTGACTGGTGTGAGGTTATTAAGGAAAAGGATTATATTACAAATGCAAAGCCAAATGGATATCGGAGCTATCATGTCATTATTGATGAAAAAGTTCCATATCAAGATATCGAAGGAAATAACCCGGGACATTTTTATGTTGAAATTCAGTTACGAACGATTGCAATGGATTCATGGGCAAGTCTTGAACATGAGATGAAATATAAACATAATATTAAAAATCCAGAGCGAATTGGTCGCGAACTTAAACGTTGTGCTGACCAATTAGCATCATGCGACGTTCAAATGCAAACAATCCGGCAATTAATTAATTCTAGTGAGGAAGGCGAATAAGATGCGAATCCTTGTAGCAGAAGATGAACAGCAGCTATCTCATGTATTAAGTTCAGCGATGACAGCGAGTGGTTATCAAGTTGATATTGCTAATAATGGCCAAGAAGCCGTTGAGCAGGCGAAAGAAAATGCCTATGATGTCATAATTTTAGACATCATGATGCCTGTTAAATCTGGACTGGAAGCATTAAAGGAAATTAGAGCAACTGGTAATCGAACATATATTATGATGTTAACGGCTATGGGTGAAGAAGATGATAAGGTAACTGGTCTTGATGCCGGTGCTGACGATTATTTAACTAAGCCCTTTTCCTTAAAAGAACTACTTGCTCGTTTGCGCTCCCGTCAACGCCGAGATGATTCTTACCAAGTAGATGTTCTTGAATTTGGTGATTTGACCCTTAACGGTAACGATCAATCGCTTGAAAGCCATAATTCGATTAGTTTAACGAATCGGGAAAATCGTTTACTTCAGTATTTTATTTTGAATGCTAATAAAGAATTATCAGCGAATGAACTTATTAACCACGTTTGGGATGAGAATGAAACCGCTGATCAAGAAGATCTCTGGATTAATATCTGTTATTTACGGCAAAAATTACGGGCAATTCAATCTCAAGTAACAATTAGTGGTGAAAAAACTGGACCGTTTATGATTGCATGCTAGGGGGTCAAGGAATGATTCAACGTTTTCGCTATAAATTTATTGCAATCTCAACTGCGGCATTATTATTTGTAATTTTGACAATTGTTGGCAGTATTTGCACCCTCACTTACTATCAATCGCACCAAGAAATTGAACGGGTATTGACGATTTTGGTAAATAACGACGGCCAAATTCCCCGAAAAGGGATCCGGACTACTGACAATAGTCAACCTCAATTTTCACGTGAGGGCCTTCATCAATATCGTTATTTTGCTGTACTGGTTGATAATAAAAATCAAGTAACGGAAGTGCAAGATGATCATATTGCAACGGTTACGCCGCAGGATGCCCGAGCAATGACAGACCGTCTTGTAAGAAGAAAAGTGCATAGCGGGCAGTTGCTATATCGAGGGGTAAATTATGCTTATAAGATTCGGAATAAAAACGGCGAGAAAGTAATTGTCTTTCTTGATGAATCACTCCTCATGGCCCGGACACGATCACTAATGCATACAGGGTTGATCTTAGGGATAATTGTTTTAGTTCTGTATACCATTGTTTTAACCCTTTACTCGCGTCGTGCAATTCGGCCAATTATTGAAGCAGAGCAGCGGCAAAAAGAATTTATAACTAATGCTAGTCATGAATTAAAAACGCCATTGACAGTTATTTCAGCGAATAATGAAATGCAAGAGATTATCAATGGTGAGAATGAATGGACAACAAGCACCAAGCAACAGGTTACTCGCCTGACAAAGTTAATTAATAACCTGGTGTCACTTGCACGCATGCAAGAACAACCGACATTAACGATGTTGCCGGTAAATGTAAGTCAAATTGCCGGGGATGTGGCTAGTAGTTTCAAGAGTGTGATTTCAACCGAACAGAAACAATTCAATGTACAGATTGATGAAGGCTTGGTAGCAAACGCTGATGAAAATACACTACGGGAACTGTTGAATATTTTGCTTGATAATGCGAATAAGTATTGTGATCCTCAGGGTGAAATTGATTTTACAGTGTCCTCGTCTAATCATAGTAAAAATATAGTTATTACGATTGCGAATAGCTATAAAGATGGTAAAAGCCTGGATGCTAAAAAATTCTTTAACCGCTTTTATCGGGTTGATGAATCGCATACTCAAGGAAAAAAGGCAGGCTTTGGTATTGGGCTTTCGATGGCTCAATATATCGTTAAACAATTCAAAGGGAAAATTACGGCGAAGTATACAAATGGTAAGTTAGCTTTTATCGTAACGTTAAAAGAAGTAGGAAAGTAAGAATGAAATTTTGGCGACTTAAGATTGGAATATATGCAGTTGTTTGGAGCCTAATAATTGGTATGCTGACAGCGGCGTATTTAAACTTAGTCAACTGGGTAATTGATTTAGTTTGGCATCAATACCTAGATCCGGCAGTTAGTAGTAAATGGTATCCGTTTTTAGTATGTATTCCATTGGGATTTTTGATTGGTTTCTTGAATGAGCGATGGGGTAATTACCCGTTAACGATTGAACAAGTGCTGACGCAAGTAAGGTTGAAGGGGCAATTAAATTATCATAATTGGTGGAAGTCTTTTATTCTTGGCTTATTGGCCCTCGGAGCAGGAGGGAGCATCGGGCCGGAAGCTTCTACAACAGTCTTAACTAGCAGCATGATTAATTGGCTTGGTGACCGTATGCGCTGGGCAATTTCAATGCGCCAGAAAGTTTCTCTTTGGTACGGTAAAATGCAAACGCAAGATTTAGCCCGTGCTCCTAGATTCAGTCAGCTTTTTAAAAATAAATATCAACGAGTCTTTGTTATTTCAGGATTAGTTGGAATTGGAATAGTAGGCGCGGCGATTGTTTTTAAGCTTTTTCCTGAAGAAGGTGTTTTTGGGATGCATCACCGGATCATTAATTGGGAGTGGATCAATTTATTAACGAGTATTCCAACGATTATCATTGGGATTGCTTTTGGGTGGCTGTTTGTTCACTTAGAAAATTGGGCTGCACTGATAATTAATGCAAAAATAAGTAAGATTTGGCAAGGTGGGATTTTTGGGTTAATTTTAGCGATCAGCTCGTTGATTACAAGCGATATCTTATTTTCTGGTGAGTTTAGAATTGTTCCTTTTACCCACGAAGCCTTCAATCATTCAATCATCTTCCTATTAGTTGTAGCACTCGTAAAAGCCGTAATGAGTAATCTGGGTTTTGCAATGGGATGGCGGGGAGGAACTATTTTCCCGGCTATCTTTTCGAGTGTCGCGGTAGGAACTGCCTGTGCGATGATGTTGCCTGGAGACGTACGGATAAATGCAATTGTTGTAATCGCGGCAAGCCTTACCTTTATTTTAGAAAAACCGTTATTAACAATTATCCTGCTGTTATTATTGGTACCGATTGAACTAGCGCCGGTTATAATTGTAGTTGCATTTTTAGTAGGAAGGATTATTAAACTTTTTCCTGCTAGTGAATAGAGAATCTTTAATATCTTTTGTGTAATAAAGAAGATTGAGTACTTGCTAAGCGTGAAAAATTATTTAAATTTCGTTTTATTAATATTTTGTTGTTTATATGAGAAAAGTCCTGTATCTTTATTAAAAAACAATTAGAGAATGGGGCGATAATGTGTTTAGCAGAATTGGTCAATTAATATTCGATAATGAAGCTGTTGCAAAGACTTCTGATTTTACAATGGGTCTTGAGATTGAAATGCAACGAGTAGACGAAGATGGCAACCTAAGCCTTGAGCCATATCCGTCAGCGATTGGGGATGAGAAGACTAATCCATGGATTACCAATGATTTTTTAGAAACAATGGCTGAAATGGTAACTCCTTCTGCCCAACATGCTCTTGATGCAATGCATTATTTGTATGTTATCAATAATACATTGCGATCAGCTCTTGCTCCCGGCGAGTTATTATGGCCGTTATCCATGCCCCCACGACTTCCTAAAGATAAGACTAAATTACGGTTAGCTAAAATGGGACCGAAAAAAGAAGCTTATTTGAAGGAATGGGCAAAACGTCATGGGTACTCGCAAGGAACGCCCTGTGGAGCGCATATTAATTTGAGTATTGATCAGCACATTATTGAGCTAGTCCTTAATGCTTTCCCGGAACGCTTTAATAGTAAGCGTGAAGTGCGGAATTATTTATATACTATCTTGGCACAAGGTTTTGTCCGATATCGATGGCTTCTTACGTATCTTTATGGTGCAAGCCCAATTGTTGAAGAAAATTATTTTGAACCGGGAAAAGAGTTGCCTCATCAGATTCGGAGTGTGCGGCAAAGTCAATACGGTTTTGGGACCAAATTTACCGGTGATTTTACTAATCTCGATCGTTACATTGCACGGATTGAAGAAGGAGTTAAAGCAGGGATCTTAACATCGGATTACGAATTTCATGGTCCGGTGAGGTTCAAAGGAAACACGGATTTAAAAAAGTTGCCTGAACATGGAATTGAGTATTTAGAATTACGAATGCTCGATTTAGATCCTAGCAGTTCAGTAGGAGTTCGAACTGGTACACTAAGATTTATTCGTTTATTAGCAAGTTACTTGATCATGCAGCCGCCATTAAAAGAAAACGAAGTAGAAGAAATGTTGGTGACTGCCGATAAAATGAATGAAGTTGTAGCCGAGGAAAATCCCCAAGCAACTTGTAGATATCAGGCCAAAGCTCGTGCTGTCCTCAAAAGTTTAGAGCGGTATGCCAATCAAATCCAACTCGGTCCAGAATATTCCGAAGTTCTGGAAGACTTAGAAGATCGGGTCGAAAATCCGCTAACTACCCCGAGTGCTAAACTCTTAAACTATGTAAAGAATGGTTCACTCACCGAGTATGCGTTGCGTCGTGCCAAACGTTACCAACAAGCGGCACAGGAAACAATCCATCCTTTCAAAGGGTTTGAAGATGGACGAATCTATACTGCTGATGAGCTTCGAAAAGAATTAACATTGTAACCTTTTCAAGGAGAAGCTAGCTCCAGTAAACAGTAATAGGCCTCTAACGTTCGATTTTACCGGGCGTTGGAGGCCTATTATTCTATGTTTTTTTCTGAAAGTAACTTAGCTTATGTCACAGCCCCTCCACTATTTATTTAGCCGCTTTTTTCGCTCTAGTAATTAAGTCAGCAAAAATAGCGCGCGAATAATCGTAATGTTTAAACATGTTTTCTGGATGCCATTGAACTGCTAAAATTTGATCAGAGTTAATGGTTTCCACGGCTTCTGGTACCTGATCATCAGCCCATGCCGTTACATGAAGTGGTTCAGCAATCTGATTTAGTGATTGATGATGACGTGAATTAACATATGGTCTGGGTCCTACTAAGTTAAATAATCGACTTGCCTTGTCTGTATTAACGTGGTGGGAAGGAAAATTTCCTGGGGCATCTTGGGAATGCTTAAGGGTTTGATGGGGATTTTCCGAAAGGTCTTGGTATAAAGTCCCGCCAAGCGCAACATTTAATACCTGCATTCCACGACAGATCCCCATCATTGGTTTTCCAGCATTAAATGCAGCTGTAGCAAGACTAATTTCAAATTGATCTCGTTTAAGATATGTGGGACCTAATTTTTGATGCGGCTCTTCGTTGAAAAAGGTTGGATCGACATCACTTCCTCCAGCAAAGATAATCCCATCAAAAAGATTAAGGTAGGATGGTGCTAGTGAAGCAGTAACACTAGGAAGAATAACGGGTAATCCTCCTGACTTGATAATGGCTTCGATTAATGGGCGAGGTGCGAAGGCAGCATTTCGCTCGTTAATGATGTTTGTAGCTTCAGTTAATGTATCTGCAGGAATAGCAATTCGTGGATGCATATAACCCCTCCTCATTTATTTCTCATGATATTATAATCAAAGCATAATTTATTTGGAATAGCAATCAATATTTTTAATAAAAAAAGATATAATAGAAGATGAAAGAAGGAATGTAAAGATGCTTGAATTAACTAATATTAACTCAACGTTCAACTTAAATAATGGGATCAAGATTCCATGTGTGGGATATGGTACATTTAGGACTCCGGCAGATGTAGCTGAACAGGCCGTGAAAGAAGCAATTGAAACTGGTTATCGACACATTGATACTGCGGCTGTTTACGGAAACGAAGAAGCAGTAGGTAAGGGGATTAAGGATTCGGGAATTAAGCGTGAAGACCTTTTTGTGACTAGCAAGTTATGGAATACTAATCGTGGCTATGAACAAACGAAGAAGGCTTTTCAAGAGACGCTTGATCGTTTGCAGATGGATTATTTAGACCTTTACTTAATTCACTGGCCCGCCAATGAAAAGCAGTTTGGAGATGATGCTGCCAAGATTAATGCTGAAACGTGGCGCGCAATGGAAGACCTTTACAATGAAGGTAAAATTCGGGCAATTGGGGTAAGCAATTTTATGCCTCACCATATTGCAGAATTAATGAAAACGGCCAAAGTAGCGCCAGCAGTTGATCAAATTGAGGTTCATCCGGGTTGGCCACATACGGAAGAAATTAAATACTTACAAGCACACAATATCTTAGTTGAGGCATGGGCTCCTTTAGGTGGTCAAGGTGCTAAAGTATTAACTAATCCAACAATGATTCAAATCGCTGATAAGTATCAAAAGACGCCAGCACAAGTCTGTTTACGTTGGATTCTCCAACAGGGGATTCTTCCATTACCGAAGTCTGTCCATAAAGAACGGATGATAAGTAACCAAAATATATTTGATTTCGAATTAACTGATGAGGATATGCGCAAGATTAGTTTATTGCCAAATCTTGGCGGTCAATGTGCTGATCCAGATGAGGTTGATTTTTAACGATAAAAAATATGAAATTGATGCAGTAGTATTGGGTATCCAGTCAAATAAAAATAGTATGCTAAAAAGTCTCGAACCTTCACGGAAGAGGCTTTTTTGATATAATTTCTTTTAGCTAATAATGAGGAGAATTTGAAAATGAAAAATGCTTATCGCGCTTTTCGCCAATACTCTTGCCAGTTCAGGAAAAATTGGCTTGAATATTTAATATTATTTGGCGGTCTTGATATTTTAAACCAGTTTCTGGTAATTCCATTTTTTCGCTGGATAACTACCTTTGTCCTGCAGGCAGGAGAAATTCCGTTTATTTCATATCAAAATATTGTAATTATTCTGACCCATCATCCATTAGTTGTAGTGATCCTTTTAATTGAATTAATATGCCTAATGGTAATTATCTATGGCGAATTTATGCTCTTGTTGAAGGGCTTTTGTGAAATTGGCTTGCCAGAGTTTAGCTGGCGCCGAATGTTTAGGCAAACAAAAGAAACTTTATCGTTACTAAATTTTGGATCGTTAATTCTATTATTAGGTTACTTTTTACTTATTATTCCATTTGCGGATATCATCTTTCGAACTCCCCTGCTGGCGAAAATTCAAGTTCCTCAGTTTATTGTTGATTATCTTACCCGTAATGCATGGCTTATTGGTGGATTGACCTTGTTCTATCTTTTGATGACAATGATCGGTATTCGTTTAATATTGACAATGCCGTTAATGGCTTATCAACATTTACGGTTAAGAGCTGCTATGTCTCAAAGCTGGCAAATGACAAGTAAGCTAAAATGGTTGAAGTTTTTAATTCAAATTGTGCTGATGACAATAATTGTAGGTAGTATAACGGTTGTTTTTTACCTCATGATTTACATTCTCCAGGTTGTTTTGGATTTATTACCCGGGAAATTATCTTTGATTACTGCTATCTTTAACTTGTCTATCTTACAGCTTGGTGGGGAAGTACTAGCAGTATGGGCAGGAACAATTATCTTACTGGTAGTCGTTAACCCCTTAACTAGCATTAGTGAACTAGCGACAACTCCTGAACATCCATCACGAGGATTGCTAACTTCCTTTATGCTTGTCTTCCTTGTAATCGGCTTGGCGACTCTTGCAAATAATACTTTTTACATGATGGGAACGGGGATTAAACGCCCAATAACTATCTCTCATAGGGGAGTTACTGAAAAAAACGGGGTGCAAAATACTATTCCAGCAATGGAAAAAACAAGTAAACTTAAGCCTGATTATATTGAAATGGATTTGCATGAAACAAAGGATCACCAGTTTGTTGTGATGCACGATGAAAATCTTAAAGACCTAACAGGAGTAAATAAAACACCTCATGAACTAACATTGAAGCAATTAACACGACTAACAGCACGCGAAAATGGCTATCATGCTAAGGTTGCGAGTTTTGATCAATATTTAGCAGCGGCTGAGAAATATCATCAGAAACTTCTGATTGAGATAAAAACAACACCCCATGATTCAAAACAGATGCTCCAGAATTTTAATCGCCGGTATGGGAAAAGGATTTTGCAAGATCATGACCAAGTTCACTCGCTCGATTACAGTGCTGTGACTAAGCTAAAAAATATTAATCCGCGGTTAACAGTTTTGTATATTCAACCCTATAATTTGGGTAATCCCCAGGGAGTTGCTGACGGTTTTTCAATGGAATATTCAACATTAAATCAGGACTTCATTACTCAAGCCCAGTGGCAATATAAACCGGTATATGCATGGACGGTTAATGACACCGATTTAATGAAACAGACTATGTATAACCACGCTAATGGGATAATTACCGATAATTTAGGGGAATTAAATGCGGCAATAAAAGATTTTACTGGAAAGCAGAGTTATGCTAATCGAATTCTAAATTATATTATTGTCGTTCCTACAAGTGGGGGAATTGAACCGTAAAAAAATACTCGAGAACAGATAAGCTGTTAAGGCGATCAGTTCTCGAGTATTTTTATCCAACGTGATGCTTCTTCAATTGCCTAATAACAATTAACGCCACTATTCCACCGATCATTCCTTGGATAAAGTTTGAACCTAAACTTAAAAAGCCAGTAATTACATGGTACATAACGGTATTGCAGATAAAGTAGATTGTAATCATTACGATTGTTCCGACCAAGATTGCGGTCCATTTGCCCCAGGTAGTGTTGCCATATTTTTTATAAATCCAGCCACTGACAAATCCTTCTAAACCATGAGCGGCAAAGGAAAACAAGGCATCTTGGGGGAAGCCGGAAATAAGGTCAAGGAACATTCCGCCAAAGCCACCAACAATTGTCCCTGCTCCTGGTCCTAAAAGCATGGCAGCAATGAATACACCAGCATCACATAAGTTGACGTTACCATGTGTCCATGGAATAGGGATAAGAAAGAAGCGGCCGAGGACAAGAGTTAATGCTAATAACATTGCGGCAATAATTGAGCGGCGTAACCGAAAAGTAGATTCCATATTAAAACTCCTAACATAGTCAATTGTGAGTAATTTTACAATAATTTTCAAAAAATTTCAGAGAAAAAATGTGTCGTTGTTTATCTATCGATACAAATAAAAATTAACTTAACATCTTGTATCATAGTAATTACATTGAAATGTTATGTAATAAAATAGGAATATTGATTTTCAACTGATAATCAATATTCCTATTTTATATATTGATTAAATGAAAATAATGCGTATAATAAATTGTGAAAATCAGAACATGATATGAGGTGTGTGTTATGAAGGTTATTATTGTTGGTTGTACACATGCGGGAACAATTACTGCCACTCAAATTTTACAGAATCATCCAGAAACAGAAGTCACAATTTATGAACGGAATGATAACGTTTCATTCCTCTCTTGTGGGATTGCGGTTTACTTGAGCGGTGATGTTGGTGATCCAGATGCGATGTTTTATTCAAGCCCTGAACAACTTGCTGCCATGGGTGCAACAGTTCATATGCAACATAATGTAACTGATATTGACCCTAAGACTAAGACAGTCACAGTGACAGACCTTGTGACAGGCGAAACAAAGACCGACCATTATGATAAGTTAGTTGATACTACTGGTTCTTGGCCAGTAATTCCACCAATTGAAGGTGTAGATGGGCCTCATGTTTATTTGTGCAAGAATTACCATCATGCTAAAGAATTATTTAACGTTGCTAAAGATGCGCAACGAATTGTTGTGATTGGTGGAGGTTATATTGGGGTTGAATTAGTAGAAGCTTACACTCGTCAAAATAAGGACGTTACATTGATTGATGGGTCTCCACGGATGCTTCATAAATACTTTGACCGCGAGTATACGGATCGGATTCAACAGGAATTTGTAGATCGCGGCGCCCACTTTGCTTTTGACCAACGCGTAACTGGATTTGAAAACCACGAAAATGGTGTAACCGTTAAGACGAATAAGGGCAACTACGAGGCAGATATTGCTATCCTCTGTGTTGGCTTCCGTCCTAATACTGATCTCTTAAAAGGTAAAGTTAAGATGCATGATAATGGGGCAATCATTACAAACGAATACATGCAATCATCTGATCCAGATATTTACGCTGCCGGAGATTCAACGGCTGTTCACTATAACCCAACTGGCAAGGATGCATACATTCCATTAGCTACTAACGCTATTCGGCAAGGAACAATTGTTGGAACAAATCTCTTTGGTAATACAATGCGCGATATGGGAACCCAATCTAGTTCTGGCTTAAACTTATATGGAACAACGATGGTATCATCTGGCTTAACTTTGGAGAATGCCAAAGAAGCGGGCTTTGATGCAGCTGCGGTGACAGTTGAAGACAACTACCGTCCAGAATTTATGCCGACAACAACTCCTGTATTAATGACATTGGTGTGGGATAAGAAGACTCGGCAAATTCTTGGTGGACAGTTTATGAGTAAGCATGATGTTTCTCAATCTGCTAACATTATTTCCTTATGTATCCAGGATAAGCACACGATTGATTATTTAGCATTTGTTGATATGCTTTTCCAACCACACTTTGATCGTCCATTTAACTATGTAAATATTCTTGGCCAAGCGGCGGTAAAGAAACAAGCTGAATTAAAAAAATAATAACTAAAAAGGTTAGAAGAAAAAAAGTTTTCTTCTAGCCTTCTTTTTTACGCTTATTTTTAAAAATCGCCGTTCATGATTGAATCTTTTACAATCATATAATCGACCTTCCGAATAGCTTCAAGGTCACGACCACCCGAGTAAGAGATGGATGATTGTAAGTCTTCCTGCATTTCGGTTAAAGTGTCTTTGATGGAGCCACGGTAAGGAACGAGCATCTGCTTTCCTTCAACATTTCGATAAGCACCTTTTTGAACCTCAGATGCAGAACCCCAATATTGTTTGTATTGTTTTCCATCAATGTTGATAACATGTCCTGGTGATTCGAGGTGACCGGCAAGCATTGAGCCAATCATCACCATTGAAGCGCCAAAACGAACAGACTTAGCAATGTCCCCATTATGTCTAATACCGCCGTCAGCGATGATTGGTTTCCGCGCGGCTTTAGCACACCAACGAATAGCGGATAATTGCCAACCGCCAGTACCGAAACCAGTCTTTAGCTTAGTGATGCAGGCTTTACCGGGACCAACCCCAACCTTAGTAGCATCCGCCCCAGCATTTTCAAGGTCGCGAACAGCTTCGGGAGTTGCAACGTTCCCCGCGGTTACAAAAGTGTCGGGAAGTTTTTCTTTGATGTATTGGATCATTTTGATCACAAAATCAGAATGACCATGGGCAACATCAATTGTAATATACTCTGGATTTAATTGTTCGGATTTTAGTTGATCAATAAAATTATACTCATCATCCTTAATCCCGACCGAAATCGAAGCAAATAATCCTTTTTCGTGCATCATTTTAACGAAAGCTGCTCGTGTCTCTGGATTAAAGCGATGCATCACGTAATAATAGTCACTTTGGGCAAGCCAAATTGCTAAATCTTCATCGATGACGCTCTCCATATTTGCAGGTACAACAGGGATCTTGAATGTGTGAGGGCCAAACTTGACGCTTGTATCTGCATCCTTACGGCTTTTGATCACACATTTATTTGGGACCAACTGAATATCATCATAATCGAATGTTTTCATTAGGGCAGCTCCTTTTTAAAAATTTACCGTAATTATTATGCGCTAAAATATATGAAGCGTCAATGAAAATAGCGTACATTTGCTGAGTAATATCAAAAAATAGTTCGATAAACTGTTGACGACAATGAATTAATCCGGTAAAATAGCGAAGTAAAAACGTTAATTTTAGAAAGTATAACTATGAGGTGAAAATAAATGTCATCAGTTGTTATTGTTGGTAGTCAATGGGGCGATGAAGGAAAGGGTAAGATGACCGATTACCTAAGCCAAGAAGCGGACGTTGTTGTTCGTTCACAAGGTGGTAATAATGCAGGTCACACAATTGCATTTGATGGTAAGAAGTTTGCCCTCCGTCTAGTGCCATCTGGGATTTTTGCTAAAGACAAGTTAGCGGTGATTGGTAATGGAGTGGTTATTAATCCACCTGCATTATTAAAGGAATTGCATTATCTTCAAGACAACGGGATCGACATTTCAGGTTTACGGATTTCTAGTCGTTCACACATCACCTTCCCATACCATATTCTTCTTGATAAATGTCAAGAAGAGGCAAAGGGTGATCACAAGGTGGGAACAACCAAGAATGGGATCGGTCCTACTTACATGGATAAGGTTTCTCGTGTTGGTATCCGGATGTGTGACTTACTTGAGAAAGACACCTTTAAGGAAAAGCTTGAACGTAACCTCGCTGAAAAGAACGAATTATTCACTAAGTTATACCATGTTGACCCAATTAACTTTGACGATATTTTTGAAAGTTACTACGAATATGGTCAAGAATTAAAGCAATACGTTACTGATACAGCTCAAATTGTCAATGATGCCCTTGATCAAGATAAGAAGGTCCTCTTTGAAGGTGCACAAGGGGTTATGCTTGATGTTGACCAAGGAACATATCCATACGTTACTGCTTCTAACCCAATTGCGGGGGGAGTATGTACTGGTGTTGGCGTTGGTCCTAACAAGATTGAAACCGTTGTTGGAATTTGCAAGGCTTACTCTACACGGGTTGGTGCTGGTCCATTCCCAACCGAATTAACTGATGAGATTGGTGATCAAATTCGTGAAACAGGTCATGAATACGGAACGGTTACGGGTCGGCCACGGCGCGTTGGTTGGTTTGATAGTGTCGCAATGCGTCATGCACGGCGGGTTTCAGGAATTAGTTGTCTTAGCCTTAACTTGCTTGATGTTTTGACTGGCTTGAAGACTGTTAAGATCTGTACTTCATACAAACTTGATGGTAAGCAAATTGATTACTACCCAGCTAGTTTGAAGGAACTTGAACGCTGTGAACCAGTTTATGAAGAACTTCCAGGATGGGATGAAGATATTACTGGTGCAAAGAAGTTTGAAGACTTACCAATTAATGCACAAAACTACTTGAAGCGGGTAAGTGAATTATCAGAATCACCACTTGCAACTGTTTCCGTTGGTGCTGATCGGATTCAAACGATTATCGTTAAGGATCCGTGGGAATTAGCACATAAATAAATAGATGAGAGCTTCTAATGTTTGAATAATCTTTAAGCATTGGAAGCTTTTTATTTCTCTTGGCTCCCCTATGGTATAATCAAGGCAAATACACGTTATAGGAGGCAAGATGATGACACAGCCAACACTAACAGTAGAAAAACATTATTTAAATTGGCCACTTAACCGTCCTTTAAATCAAGCTGACATAATGCATGAGTTGGGTGTGCATGCATCCGATGAAAATGGCCAAGATTTAACGAGTAAGGTGATGATGAACCTAACTCAAGTGGATGTTAACAAAGTAGGAGAATACCCTGTGATGTTAAATGTAATGGATAATAAAGGACAAAGTGCCCAGGCAAGCATTACCCTAAATATTCAACCGATGCGGACACAGAATGCACCTAAGGAAACTGCAACGTCCCCAAAGTCAAGACGGGGATGGTTATGGGTTATTATCGTAATCGTGGTTATCTTATGTGCATGGTGGGCGATCAGCTCTCATAACCGACAAGCGGCTAATCAAGCGGCAACTGATAGTCAGCAGAGCAGTCAAATAAGCAACAATTCAAGCAGTATCAGCGATTTAACAAAAGATAATCAACGTCTTGCTAGCCAAGTTGCAGAACTTAAAGGGGCAACCCAACAATATCAGAAAGACCATGATCAACAAGCATTAGAAAGCCGACTTGATAAGATCCAAAGTCAAATCCAAGACTTGCAAAATCAAGTTCAAAGTAACAGCGTGAAGCAAGATTTAAACCAAGTTAATGAAACAGTTAATGAAGTACGGGAAAACCCAGATAATGGGACGAAAATTGTCAACAATCTAAAGAATAAAGGCGACTTTCAAGAAATTTGGGGAAATATTAGCCAAGAAGTCCAGAAGTGGTTAGACGAGTTTGCTAATTAGTGAGTTTGACAGCGACAAGATAGACCCTTAAAATGGTAATAATAATTAGCGAGGTTCCCCGTTAAATTGTTAGGGAAAGACTCAAGTAAATGCTGGATCCTTCCTTAGATTAGCGGAGGGCCTTATTCTTTTGAAAGATTTTAAATTAATTAAGGAAGTGACATGATGGCTCATGAGATCTTAGATGGCTCAAGTATGCAACGTGCATTGACCCGGATTACTTATGAGATTATCGAACAAAATAAGGGTGTCGATAACTTAGTATTTGTTGGAATTAAGACGCGGGGGGTATATTTAGCAAAGCGCCTCGCCAAGCGACTAAATCAGTTGGAAAATGTAGAAATTCCTGTGGCAGCACTTGACGTCTCTCTTTATCGTGATGATCGTCATGTACCAGATTATACTCAAGAACCAACCGTAAAAACTGATCAATTAGATATTGATATTACTAATAAACATGTTATTTTGGTTGATGATGTACTCTTCACTGGACGGACAGTTCGGGCGGCCTTAGATGCCTTAATGGATATGGGGCGGCCAAACCGAATTTCACTAGCGGTTCTTGTCGATCGGGGACACCGTGAATTACCAATTCGGCCAGACTTTGTTGGAAAGAATATCCCAACAGCAATGAATGAAACTGTTCATGTAGCAGTTGAAGAATATGATGGCCATGAAGATGTAACAATCGAGCATAATTAAAAGGGAAACGAGACAAAAGCCCCTGTAAGCAATAAAGACCTCTATCGTTCGGTTTTACCGATGATGGAGGTCTTTGTTATACTGCACTATTTACTTCTTATGGGCGTAACCTAATCCTTTTATCTTAGCTTTCGCCACCAATCCACCGTTGAATGCTCATTAAATACCCGGGTACCAAATTTTTTCTGAAACCATCGGACTTGTTTGGGCGTAAATCCCCGAAATACTAATGGTAATTTTTTCCAGTGAGAATAAAGAGCATAGAGAAGAAGGATGTATTGTTCTTTACTAATATCATCTACTGGAATCTCACTAACCATGGTCATCGAAATACCTGTTCCCAGAGCAGGGAATGTATCGAGACTAATTTTGTAGATGGGATTATTACTGATGTTGGTGGTAAATACTATTAATGCTTGTTTTTGTCGCGGACGATAAACTTCTTCAATTCGCTTATTAATCTTGTGAACTTGGCGTTTAGTTGGATTGAGAATTATATTACGCATATGAAACCTCTGGTCGAACATTTGTTTAGAGAACAGTATATCATACTTAGAAACAGAATAAATCATGTAAGTCTTTTACTGATATAATTCTATTTATTCTTTCCGTTGTAATTACACTATTCTTATTAATGCGGTATGATTGGATTAGTGAGTTCAGTATTAATCGTGCAGGACATCTAATGCAAAACTGGTTTGCAATTTTTGGAATGGTCTTTGGTTTCGTGATTTTACCGTTAATTTTATTCTGGTTAACGCGTCGTGAGCGAGCTGAAAATGACGAACGAGTAAAATAGGAGAATAGAAAAAACGCTCAATGACTGCACAAATCATTGAACGTATTATTTTAGGGAATAATAGTAGCCGATATCGCACATTATCTGCTACTAGTAAATGTTAAGTCTAATTGAGGCGAATAACTAAAAAACAACTATTGGCACCACCCTAGAAGAAAGAACAATTTAACTTTGGGAGTTTATTAGGATTTTTGTCCTTATTAAAATGAGAAAAAGTTAAAGACACTTTAGCAGTCATTAGGTAATAAAATTGATCTCTTCACGAATTGCTTTTGATGTTAAAGCTTCAATTCGATGATATTTTACCAAGTAATTTATCAGTAGTTAATAGTTTTACGAGATTATGCACTCACTGTGTACAAGTGATACCAAGAATACACTTTGTTCTAACAAGGGTGTTATTTTACTATATTTTTACTAATCGTTTATATTAAGATAATATAGTTTGGAGTTTATATAGGAGAAAAAAGATGGATATTCGTAAAATTAATATGTTAAATGGAATTAAGGAAGGATTTATTACTGTTTTAGATACTAAAAAGTTATCAGAATGTACTACTAATGATATTGTAAATAGCGCTGAAATTAGTAAAAAACTTTCTACAACTATTACCAAAATAAACAAGATCTTCTCCATGAAATTGAAAATGATCTATTGGAAGGTCTAAAAGAAGCTCTCGTAATTGATTGGGAGGAGCTAAAAGATGTCAAGCATTTACCAAGTGCAGACGAAATTAAGGAATTAGCAGAAGTGGCATTTAATCATACGTTGGCTTTTTGTAATGAAAATAAGCATGCGTTGTCAAATTTGCTTTCCTCAAATGGAGATATGCAGTTTTATCAAATGATTATTGAAGTAGCAAATAATCATTTGATGCGCGAGTTCCATATTTGTTTGGGGATATAAATATTAAAGAAGCTAATGTAAAATCGCCATTGCCATTCTCATTTATTAAAACCCTCTATATCAATACAATTGTTAATTTGTTAATGCTTTGGGGTGCCGCACCAGACTCTTTAAGCATTAATGAAATTAAGTCAATTGCAGTCTTGATTCAAACAAAATCACCAGTTGAATTGATTCAAATTTATAAATCATATTTAAACTAGAAAATGAGGAGCCGAAAATTTTTTCTCGGTCTCCTCATTTTTATTATCAAAAATTCTTTTTAAATTAATTGCCCTTCCAATAACGTGCCCGGGTAAGCAGTTCCCGTGAACGCTGGTCAGCTGGTCGATAACCCTTAGTAAATAGGTGTCGGAAGTACATCATATTATAGAAAAAGCCAAAGAAAACAGAAGGCCATGGGAATTGGAGCAGGGCATTAAGTCCAAAGAAAAGGGCTACCAAAGCATAATCGAGGGTTAATACAATCATTAAAATGAAATTATAGTAATCCGCGCGAAAAAGAGCTGGCAGTGGCCCGAACCAAAGAGTTGTCCAAGAAAAGCCGACTTTGGCGATTCGGATATCCCCCTGGTCATTAACGATTTTAGCGTAATTTGGTGGGAGGGGGAGATTGTTTAAGTTAAACGGATTTTGGTTATCATTATTGTTATTACCAAATGGGTTTTGCATATCTCGTCCACTTCTTTCTATAAATAATAATATTAACACATTGAGTGAGGGATAGGAAACGTCTCTATCAGGCTTTCAAGGAATGTTAACAATTATATGGTAAACTCAAAGCGATAACCATGAAAGGGGGAATCAAGGATGCTTTTTTTCCTAAACGATAATATTCAACGAAACAAATCAGGAATTGAGCATGCGCAAATTAAGCGTCTGCATCTGTTTGAAAAATATCATCAACCAGCTAAGATTGTTACCCGGCAATATTCGAATGAATTACACTTGGTAACAGCAGAAGCAGGGATTGATGATCGTAACTTTATTAACTTGTTTGATTATTTTCAGGAGGCTTGTGAGGTCCCGCAAAAGAATATTCGGATTAAAGATATTCCGGTTAACCCCCATTGGGAGCGCAAGGCTGATGGGATTAATTATAATTATTATCAAAATGGCAAACGTATTCTCTATATTCGTCGGCGCAGTGATACTGATCGGCGGGTAATTAATATTCAATATTTTGATCATTATGGAAAGCTTCTCAAAGTTAGTTGGTTTGACAGCCGCGGTTTTATCTCGGTCGAACAACTTTATGACTGGGATGGAAAAATGGCAACGGAAAACTATTACCGTCCAGATGGAACCTTAGCAATCCAGCTAGCCCACCAGCAGGATAAGCGGGGAAGGGAAATTAAAACTTACCATCTTTTTAATTACCATGGTCGTGATTATCAATTCAGTGGCTTTGACCAGTTAACCCGGTTTTTCCTCGATGAGTTGGTCACTGACAAGCAAATCTGTGGTGAAGGTCCGGTTGGCTTTGTCGTTGACCGAGTTTATGAACTAGGCTGGGCAGTTCTGCACATGAAGCACCGGGTTTTTCGGGTTCTTCAACTGCATAATGACCATGTTAATAATCCTGATGATATGCTTCATTCTACCCTTAATTATAACTATGATTGGGGACTTAAGCACCTCCAAGATTGGGATGGGGTCATTGCCTTAACTCCGCAACAACAAGAAGATCTTCAAGATCGGTTTGGCAAGTTTGGTGTAAAGATCTACCGGATTCCTGGTCCGATTGTTCCTGCGGCAGTTATTGATAAGCATCATGTTCCTTTTAAAAAGCGAACGAAAAAACAAGTTGTCATGGTTGCTCGCTTGTCTCCCGAAAAACAGCAAGATCACCTATTGAAAGCATGGCCACAAGTACTAGCCGCTGTTCCAGATGCCAAGCTCGATTTTTGGGGATACGCTAATGATGATTTTGATAAGACGCTCAATAAAATTGTCAAAGAGGAAGCGATTAATAGTTCTGTGACCTTCCATGGGTATACAGATGACGTCAATTTGGTTTACGAAGATGCGCAATTACTCATTTTGCCAAGTCGGGCTGAAGGGTTACCACTATCTTTAGTGGAAGCTCAGTCCCATGGGTTGCCGATTATTGCTAATGACATAAAATATGGTCCTTCAGATGTCGTTATTGATCAACAGGATGGATTGCTGACCAAGAACGGTGATATTGATGGACTGGCTCAAGCGATCATTCGCTTATTGCGAGATCAAGAGCAATTAGCGCAGATGAGTGAAAATGCTTATGCTGATAGTGAGCGTTATTCTGAACCAAACGTGATGAAGTTATGGAATGAATTAGTTGCTGACATGAAGGAAAAGGGGGAAGAGTAAAGTGTACTTTTTTGTAAACCAATACTTATTAAGTAGCAACTCCAGTGTTGAACATGCTGAATTAAAACGACTAGCCCTATTTAAAAAGCATGGTGGAGAAGCTAAATTGGTGACCCGTGACTTCGACCTCGTTCTTCATGATACCATCAAAAAATTTGGTTTAACTAACGACCAAATTGTTAATATGTATGACTTTTTTGCAAACACGACTGATTACCAAGGCAAAAAGCTCCATACTGAGGATTTACCTTTACCAATTGACTATCAAGTAGGAACTGGAAATAACTATCGCGAAGTAAAAGATGGTGACCGCCTTGTTTGCGAAGTTCACTTTGCGGCTGGAACGATTGGGCAAGTTAACCATGTTGATTACTTTGATCTTGCTGGTAATATGACTCTTCGCCAACAATATGATATTCGTGGTTTTAAGGCAGCTGACGAATTTTTTGGTGAAGATGGACAGGAATACTATGCGCGTTATTACCGCCCCAATGGAGAAACGTATCTTGAACGGTATTTTGTAAAATCAGTTGAAAATACCCCAATTAATTCGCTGAATGTCTTACGTAATTATCAGGGGCAAGATCGCTTCTTTGATTCTTTAGAAGACCTCTTTATTTTCTTTTTGGATGAATTGAATAAGGCAAATGGTGAGGATAATGTGTTTATTGCTGACCGACCAGCTGTTGCGATTAAACCGGTTCAATCAATGATGACAAAAGCAAAGAAATTTTTGTGGCTTCCGATGAACCAGGTTAACGATAGTCAGAACTTAATAAATGGTCCCTTAAATCCGATGTTGCAAGGTCCTGTTACTACGGATGCGGACAAGTGGGATGGTGTAATCGTCATGACTGCTAAACAAGCGGAGATTCTCCAGCAACAAATTCACAATGCTGTACCAATCTATGTAATTAATGGGACCCCCGTTCTTGCTAACTATGCACGGATTAATGAAGCTGATCGGACACCGGGTCAATTGATTTACGTTGGAAGATTGGCAGAAGATAAGCAAACTAGTCAACTAATCAATATGTTTGCGCAGATTCATCAGCAAGTACCTGAAAGTAAGCTAACTTTCTATGGGTATGGCACTGGTGAAGATATGGATAACTATAAAAAGCAGGTTAAAAGCCTTGGATTAGATGGGTCAATTGAGTTTGCTGGTTACCAGATATCATTAGATGAGGCATATGATCAAGCTCTATTATTTGTTGATGCAAGTCGAATCGATGCACAGCCATTAGCGATGGGCGAGGCCTTAAACCATGGGGTACCAGTTGTTTCCTATGATTACCTTTATGGACCACGTGAAATGGTAATTTCAGGTAAAAATGGTGAGATCATTCCTTTAAATAACCAGGGACAGTTTATTCAAACCGTCGTCAAATTATTACAAGACCGAGATGAACTGCAAAGCTTAAGTACTGGTGCCTATGACAATCTAGATGAATTGGCAGAAGAAAAAACTTGGAAGCAATGGCAACAACTATCAGCTATTTAGTCAAAATTGGTTATAATATATTCAGAAGACGAAAAGCAGAAAATAATCAAATGTTTTTGAAGCCTTTGGTCGTTATCCTTTGATAATCTAAAGACGGAAAATGAGGGCGGAATGATGGATAATTATCAAGCAATGAATTTTTACTATGGACTTCTTAATTTGCGTGCCGGTTTTTTTAAGGCTGACTTATGCGAAATACTAATGGCGATCGCACAGAGCGTACCTGATAAAAATCAACAATCAGCAACGGCATACCATACTGTAGAAGAGAATTTAAGCCAAGACCATAAGCAATTAAATCGTGATCAAGTTGCATTTGGGTCATTTTATGAAGATGGTCATATTTTACATAATGTCAAAATTAATACCCAATCAGACTTTTTCCTCGATCCGACCCGGGAAGATACTGTCAAGTGGCATGTTAGTTTTACGGTTGCTAAAAATGTCCGTCCGGCCGATCAATTTACTGTTCAACTATCGCCAAATTTGATGGTTGCGCCTAACGGTCATCCTGAAAAGCCAATTCCTGATTTTAGTGATCAAAATGGGACTGTTATTGCAATGGGAGCTTATGACCAGGATAAGCACGAACTTGTCTATGCTTTTACCAATTACGTAACCGAGCATCGACAAATAATTGGTGAATTAGAGGGAGAATTAGCAGTTGATCCTCTAACGACTCCAGAGAACGAATTTGGCTTGGAATGTTTTATAAGTGTTGATGATTACCGAAAAGACTTTACGATTGATATCGACTATCCAGATCTTGCTAACGACATGTTTCTCGGGATTTCTAGCCGGATGATGCATTTTGATAAGGATCAGCAGCTTTTTGAGGACATTATCTATGTTAATCCAGCACAAAAAGACCTTAATCATGCCTATATTGTCTTTAATACGAGTGATCTAGTGGAAGAATTATCTAATGCCATCGTCAAACCGTCAACAATGCGGATTGAGATTTATCGTAATTCACGGGGATTAAAATTACCTCAATCATATGGGGTAAACTTTCAGCGACTAAGGGATATTACTAATCGATTCCCGGTAGTGGAAGGCGATCACCTTGTCGAGACACCTTATATAATGTCCTTTGCTGATAACAAGATGCGATTGAATTTTGGCGCCGATCACACGAATGATTCCTATATTATTAGGGTAATTGGCCAATATAATGGTGAACTTGATGGAACAGTACGATTGCGGGCTCGTTTATTTGGGATGGACCAGCAAAATGTTTATATGAGTAATTCTACTGCTGCAACAGCTACTGGAACTTCAATGATCGCAAGGGGTCATGCTATTTCTAAGGAGAAGTTAGCGGAGAAGACAGCGGACACAACAGAAGATTTGAAGCAAGACGAACATTTTGTCAATGTGGAAGAACCTCTTGAATCTACAGCGGTTGAAGAAGTGCGAGAAGAAGCTGATATTCCATCTGCTTCTGATAGTCAAGAACAATTTCCTAGTTCTCAAGCGGAAGAAGATGAAACGCCAATCGAAGAAAAGCAGGCGGAAGCTCCTGCAGTTAGTGGAGCAGTCGGCGGGGATGAATTATCAATCTCCTTTGACGTCACTCCTCAAACGGCACCGGCAGAGGTTATAGAAGAAGCTGAATCTTCAGATGACAAAGAGGAGCTTACTACATCTGAAGAATCCGCAGTGTCTGAGTCTGCTGTTGAAATTAAAGTTAGTGAAGAGGAGACAAGCGCAGCACCCCTACCAATGCCGGGACGACGATCACCACGCCGGCACAGTCGTTTTCAAAATACAATCCGGTCGAATCATTCGTTGCGTCATTTGTGGAGATTCTAATAGAAAAAATAAAGTGTCAGGAGAGATTATCCTGGCATTTTATTTTTACCAAAATGTAATCGTTTACATAAAATGCTTGCAATTAAAAATAAAGGTGTTAATATTTAATTGAAGTTAAGTAAACGTTTACATTAATGGATAAAGGGAAAAGTGTAGTAGTTTTATGGAGAGAGGTTTTATTTTATGGAAAATAATCATTGGTGGAATAAATCGGTTGTTTATCAAATTTATCCAAAAAGTTTTCAAGATACCAATCATGATGGTGTCGGTGACCTTCGTGGAATAATTGATCGTCTCGATTACATTAAGGAATTAGGCGTCGATGTCATTTGGTTGAACCCCATTTATAAGTCACCACAAGTTGATAATGGTTATGATATCAGCAACTATGAAGCAATTAACCCGACTCTTGGCAACATGGATGATTTTCAAGAATTGATCGATTGCGTTCATGAACGTGGAATGAAATTGGTCATGGACTTAGTAGTTAACCATACTTCTGACCAACATGACTGGTTTAAGGAATCACGAAAGGGCAAAGACAATCCATATCGTGATTATTATATTTGGCGTGACGGTAAGGAGGGTGAAGAGCCAAATAATTGGGGTTCCTACTTCTCTGGCGCTGCTTGGAAATATGATGATGAATCCGGCCAATATTACCTTCATCTTTTTGCTCCAGAACAACCAGATCTAAATTGGGAAAATCCGAAAGTTCGGCACTCTGTTTATGACATGATGAACTGGTGGGCTGCCAAGGGTGTCGATGGTTTTCGGATGGACGTTATTAACCTAATTTCTAAGCCGGATGGATTGCCTGATGCTAACAAGAACGAAGACGAGAAATACGCCAATGTTGAACCGTTAGTATCAAATGGTCATCGCATTCATGAATTCTTACAAGAAATGAATAAGAATGTTATGAGTAAGCATAAGATGGTGACAGTTGGTGAAACACCAGGCGCTACACCGGAAGATGCCGAGAAGTATGCCAGTCTTGATAATAAAGAATTAAATATGATTTTCCAATTTGAACATATGGGCCTTGATAGTAATCCTAATCCAGCCCTTGGCAAGTGGGATGATCGCAAGACGACCCTTAAAGACTTACGGGCAAACTTAACGAAGTGGCAAGAAAAATTGTATGGTAAGGCATGGAATTCACTTTATTGGAACAACCATGATCAGCCACGCGTTGTATCACGTTTTGGTAATGATCAGACGGAAGATTACCGGGTTAAATCTGCCAAGATGTTAGCGACTATGACCCACATGATGCAAGGAACACCATATATCTATGAAGGGGAAGAAATTGGCATGACTAACGCCTATTTCCCAAAGCTTGAAGATTACGTCGACCTTGAATCGATTAATGCCTATCACCAACTTGTTGATGACCAACATTTACTTGATGGCAAGACAATGATGAAGTACATTGCGATCCATTCACGTGATAATGCGCGGACACCAATGCAATGGGATGATAGCGAATATGCAGGATTTTCCGACCATACCCCATGGGAAAAGGTTAATCCAAATTATAAGCAGATTAATGTCAAAAACGCATTAGCTGATAAGAATTCGATTTTCTATTACTATCAAAAGTTGATTGAACTACGACACACGATGCCAGTAATTACTAATGGAAAGTATGCATTAGTTCCTGGTAATGAAGATGATGAACAGGTCTTTGCATATACTCGGCAAGATGATGACACTACTTTGTTGGTAATCTTGAACTATACTGATGAGACTGTTAACCGCCATTATAATGTGCCAGCTGATGCGAAGTTACTAATTAGCAATTATGAGGATGATCAAAATGGTACTATCCGGCCATACGAAGCTAAGGTTTATCAATACTAGAGTGGGGATGAATAATCATGGATAAATCACGTTCGAATTCGAAACAAAAAGTTGAAACGAAGCAGGTTGATCTGGATACAGGGATGCCAGATTTGCCAAAGAAAGAGCTATTTGCGATTACATTTGCTTTTCTGGGAATAAACATGGCTTTCTCACTGCAGAGTTCCCAGATGAGTCGGATTTGTCAAACGATTGGGGCAAATCCTAACAATCTAGGTTTCTTCTTCATTTTTCCACCATTGATGGGGATGATTGTACAACCGATTATGGGAAAGATGTCAGATCGGACATGGAATCGCTTTGGTCGTCGGTTGCCCTACCTATTATTTGGGACTCCAATTGCGGCATTAGTTTTGATCATGCTACCGTTCTCCGGTTCACTTGGCTTCGGCTATGGTTCAATGGCTGCGATGATTTATGCTGCGGCAGCGGTATGTTTGATGGATTTATTTAGTAATATTTGTATGCAGCCATCACGGATGATTGTTGGTGACATGGTTAATAACAAGCAGAAGAACTTTGCTTGGTCATGGCAACAGGTCTTTTCTAATGGTGGGGGAATTTTAGCAACGATCTTACCATTTATCTTTACGATGTTCGGAATGTCCAATACTGCAAAACGAGGGGTAGTGCCAAATACCGTTATCTGGTCATACCTTTGTGCAGCGGCGGTTCTCCTGTTTACTGGATTATGGACGGTCTTTAATGTTAAGGAATATGATCCGGAAACATATGCAAAATACCACCACATTGATCCCGAAGAACAAAATAAGTCAGTCAGCCTTTGGAAATTAATCAAGACGGCACCGCGCGCTTTCTGGGAAATCAACCTGGTTCAATTGTTTAGCTGGTTTGCGATCATGTACGTTTGGACATACACGACTGGAACCTGTGCTCGTAATATTTGGCATACGTCTGATGTTACTTCTGCTGGTTATCAAGCTGCCGGTAACTGGTATGGAATTTTAACTGCTGTTTATAGTATTGCTGGTATTGTTTGGGGATTAATTTATGCCCATGCCAAGGCTGGCTCACGGAAGAAGTGGTACACATTTGGGATGATCGTCGGTGGTTTAGGGTTAGTCTGGATGACCTTTGTCACAACTAAGACTACTTCAATCATTGCAATGATCATGTTTGGAATTGGTAACTTCAGTATCAACACGATTCCATTTACCCTCCTCACTTCATCTTTAAACGGTAAAAACGAAGGTGCCTACCTCGGACTCTTCAACGTTGGAATCTGTGTACCGCAAATTGTTGCATCGTTATGTAGCTTCTTCCTCTTCCCACTTGTTGGTCACAATCAACCAATGATGCTTTTGCTTGGTGGCATCTCCCTTCTTATTGGGGCTTTAGCTGTCCAAGCAATTCATGAAGGGGTAACGGTTAAAGAAGTGTAGCGCTAATTAAATCTCTCCTTAAATATAAATAGTTAAAATAAAAGCGGGACTGGAAATTTATCCGGTCTCGCTTTTACTAGTGCGCCCGGCATGGGTATTAGCTAGGTGGTGAAAGTCCGCTATGGGCCGTAGTAGTCGGAACCATGAGCTGAGGACAAGGGTGTCCAC